>Ga0307376_10000296_pt1 | contig 64946 bp, 46 predicted proteins | sample TR2MG_FD_202536 | JGI IMG/M metagenome (GOLD analysis project Ga0307376, IMG submission 202536) | Soil microbial communities from Risofladan, Vaasa, Finland - TR-2 | ecosystem: Environmental > Terrestrial > Soil > Coastal area > Acid sulfate soil | place: Finland: Risofladan, Vaasa | collected...
TTCGCCATTATATAGATGCAGAAGGTCTTCATGATAGGATTGTAACGTGAAACATTTGCGGTGGCCAGATCCCTCCGCTGCGCTTGCCCTTCGCTGAGGCTCAGGGCTGCGCTTCGGTCGGGATGACGACGAGAGACTGCGCTCGTGGTCACAGGAGGGGGGAAGGGAAGTTAAAAGTGAAAGTGCAAAGTGTAAAACTAAAGCTCAAAGTGCGAAAGTGTGGAATGGGGCCTGCGGGGGAGGCCAAGAAGAAGCGAAATCCTAAATCCTAAGCCCTAAATCCTAAACAAATTCAAAATACGAATTTTCAAATGTTCAAAAGGGCGTCGCGTGGACCTGAAGGGACCGGCCTGCCCGCCAAATCCGCCTTCGGCGGACAAGCGGCGAGGCGGGTAAACCCGCCAAACGAACGGCAGGCAAGCGGCGGACAAGTCCGCCGGGGGCGGATGTTTTTTTTGGTAGTGGGAGAACCGCGGGTGAAACCCGCGGCTAAATATGGGGAGAGAAGGCAACGCCACCGACAGGCGGCGGGGCTAATGGCAAGCGGGGGGCAATTGGGCAGGTGAGGATGGGGGCTGAGGGTATGGTTGAGGTCCGGGGTGTTTTTTCGAAAAGAAAGTGGTGTGAGAGGTTGACAGGGGGATGGTTTTGCCTTAGTATGCTCCGGCAGTAGTTTTTGTGAAATACTGCTGCCGGGAAGGATAAGTGTGAAAGTAATAGCATGTATTCCTGCTCGTTATGGTTCCACGAGGTTCGCGGGTAAAGTTCTCGCCAAAGAAACGGGCAAGTTCCTGATTCAGCACACGTATGAGCGGGCGTGCCGGGCCAGGCTTCCTGAGAAGATACTTATAGCAACGGACGATAAGAAGGTTGCAGAGGCGTGCAAATCCTTCGGGGCCGAATGTGTGCTGACCTCGTCGGAGCACCAGAGCGGGACCGACCGTATCGCCGAGGCGGTCGCGGATATTGAGGTGGATATTGTGGTGAATCTTCAGGCGGATGAGCCGGAGATTGAGCCGGGCAATATCGATTACGTGGCGGAGCTTTTGATAAAGGACGCGGATTATCCGATGGCGACGCTCGCGGCCGAGTTCAAGACGGCCGAGCAGGTCGCGGACCCTAATATCGTCAAGGTGGTTGTCGACAGCAAAGGCGGAGCGATTTACTTTTCCCGCTCGGTGATTCCATACGACCGGGAAAAGGGCGGCATCGGTGAAGTGAATCTGTACTTACGGCACCTCGGAATATACGCTTACCGGAAAAAGTTCCTGGAGAGAATTACGAAACTTCCGCAAACGCCGCTGGAAAAAATTGAGAAACTGGAGCAACTGCGGGCGATTGAGAGCGGCTATTCAATCCTTGTGGGCAAGGTTGAACACACGTGCGACGGGATAGATACGCCGGAACAGTATGAGGCGTTTGTCAAGAGAGTGAAACAACGACAGTAGTGTTTTGTTGTTTGTGTTCAAGGAGGCTGATTATGGCGAATGACAAGGACCCGATAATTGCTATTGCCGGCATCTGCGGCGGAGTGATGATACCGATAGCAGCGGTAGTGTTGATATTCGCCAGGGAGCAGGCGTGGGTTCTTATACCTATCGCTATAGCGATTTCGGTGATGGGTATATTTTTGGGTTATTTTGCGAGTAAGAAGAGTTGATTATGGCGAAGGACAAGGATTTATTAGCTTCGGTCAGTGACGCTTCGACGGAGAGCGAGTTTTTCTCGCCCATACCGGCGGGTTACAAGAAGGGAAAGACCCGGTATTGTTTTGTGATGGGCACGGTGATGAGCGGATTGGGCAAGGGGATATTCTCATCGTGTCTGGCCAAGCTGATGCAGGACAAGGGGCTGAAAGTCGCGCCGATTAAGCTCGAAGGGTATTTGAACATTGATTCGGGGACGCTGAATCCGTTTCGGCACGGGGAGGTATTCGTTCTGGACGACGGCATGGAAACGGATATGGACCTGGGGACGTACGAGCGGATGCTGGACCAGGATTTAAGCAAGGCGAACTTCGCGACAAGCGGGCAGATATTCAGCTCGATACTGCACAAGGAGCGGCACGGCGATTATCTGGGCAGGGACGTTCAGATGATTCCTCACGTTACGGGGGAGGTGAAGCTGAAATTTCGCGAACTTGCGGCCGAGACGGGCGCGGACATCGTATTCGTGGAGATTGGGGGCACGGTGGGGGACCTTGAAAACGCGTATTACATCGAGGCGATGCGGGAGCTGGCGTACGAGGAGGGACCGCATAGCTGCTGCTTTGTGGCGCTGACGTACATACTGGAGCCGAAGACGCTGGGCGAGCAGAAATCGAAGGCGGCGCAACTGGGGATTAAGCAGCTTATGGAATGCGGGGTTCAGCCGGACATTATCGCGTGCAGGGCGACCAATCCGGTCAGTGAGAAGGTGCGGCAAAAGATAAGCGTGTACAGCAATGTCCCGATAGAAAGAGTGATAAGCGTCCCGGATTCGACCAGCATCTACAAGATACCGGCGATGCTCAGGGAGGCGGGGCTGGATTTCGAGGTTGCCCGGCTGCTGAAGATTGAGGACAGGCTAAATCTGCGTCACGAGCGCAAGGCTTGGGCGCAGTGGTGCGATTTTACGGACAAGATTGATGGGAGGAGTCACGAAACGACCATCGGCATTACGGGCAAGTACACGTCGGTGCGTGACAGCTACGCCTCGATAATAAACGCTCTGGAGCACGCGGGTATAGCGCTGGGCTCCGAGGTCAAGATTAAATGGATAGAGACAACAGCCATCACGGATGATGACGCGGGCGCACATCTGGAAGGCGTTGACGGCATCATTGTGCCGGGGGGATTCGGGACGCGCGGAGCGGAGGGGAAGATAGCGTGCATAAGATGTGCGCGTCAGAACAACCTGCCCTATCTTGGGATATGCTTTGGGTTTCAAATGGCGGTTGTGGAATTTGCCCGGAACGTCTGCGGGGTCAAAGAAGCCAACAGCACGGAGGTCGAGCCGGGCTGTTCTGAGCCGGTAATCGACACGCTTCCGGAGCAGAAAAAAATAGAGGGCCTTGGCGGGAATATGCGTCTCGGGGGAAGGGACATAGAATTGAAGGCAGGGACCTTGGCGTGGAAGCTCTTTGGCAAGGCGAATTCGGTGCGAATGCGGTTCAGGCATCGCTACGAGGTTGACCCGCGATATATCCAGGTGCTGGAGGAAGGCGGGCTGGTTTTCTCGGGGAAAGCGCCGAATCAGCCGATTATGCAGATTCTGGAGATTCCTTCGCATCCGTTCTTTGTGGGGACGCAGGCGCATCCATGCCTGACCTCTCGGCCGCTGAGGCCTCAGCCGATGTTCGTGGGGCTGGTAGCGGCGGCAATGCGAAGACATTATCCGGATGCGGAACTGCCCGACTGCGTGGAGACCGTGATGAGGGTGTGCGTCAGCGCCGGCTGAGGGACGATAACAGGGTCAGGGCCGTTTTCAAGGCGCCTTTGCCCTGGCCTGCTGAAGCTGGGCTTTCAGTGAGTCTACTTGTGCTTTAAGATTCGTCACTTCTTGCTGCAGTCTCTGGTTGTCGTCGGAGAGGTCTTTTATGATGGTGTCCATGAAGCCTTGAACATTTTTGCCTGCCAGGTCTTCGAGAGATTTCTTGTCCTGGAGACATTGTTCGAACTGCTTTTTCTGGTCTTCCATTTGCCTGGCATGGAGGCTCTTTTGCTGTTCGATTTGTCTTTTGAGCTGCATATTCTCCATTGCTATGAGCCTGCTCCTTTTTTCGCCGGGCGTATCCAGTTGGTTTTGGGTTTGCTTTTGCTCTTCCTGACAACCTGCAAGCATCATAAAATAAGCGATAACACCAATAGCCAGCACAAGTGTTTTTTGAGTCGGTCCCTTCATCGTCTATCCTTTCAAATTGGGTTTATCCTAAAATCTACAGGATTTGACCTCTACTATAGCAGCAGGCCGCCCGCTGTCAAGGGCCTGGATTATTCAAAAAGCGGTTTAAGTTTTTCCTTATCCGCCTGGTCGATTTGGGTCTGGTCGGTCCATACAGCCAGGTCAAGGCTTTTTCTGCAGTGGCAGTCCTCGCAAACAAGCTGACGGTCGGTTTGCAGGACGGCGCTGACAAGTTTGAGGCAATTTTCCGTCGCCATCCTGAGATTGCCGATAATTTCCTTCAGCAGAGTTTGCTTATCCTGGCCCCTCTGGTGGGGGCGCCAGCAGTCATAATCGCTCGGCAGCGTAATCAGGGCGGAGCAGATCTGCGCTTCTCGGGCCAGTTTGGCCTCGGGCATAGCGGTCATGCCAATCAGGTCGGCTCCCCAGGCGCGGTGCAAAAGGGACTCGGCGCGTGTGGAGAACTGAGGCCCTTCTATACAGACGTAGGCGCCCTTCGGATGCGTCTTTACGTCGATGGTTCGGGCGGTATCGAGCAGTATTTTTCGGAGGCGTTCACAGAGGGGGTCGGCCATCTCACAATGCACGGCGGCAAAACCCCCGAAAAAGCTGTTCTGTCTCCTGAAGGTCTTGTCGATGAGCTGGTCGACGAGGACCAAATCGCCGGGAGCAATTTCCTCGCGCAGCGAGCCGACGGCGCCGGTGGTTATTAGGGCGTGAACGCCGAGTTTTTTCAGGGCGAATATATTGGCGGCGAAGGGGACCTCACTGGGCGAGAGTTTGTGGCCTTTGCCGTGCCGATTCAGAAACGCGACCCTTTTGGCGCCCAACCTGCCGACTATGATATCTGTGCTCGGTTTGCCGAAGGGCGTTTCGACATCGTGCGAGACTGTATCACTAAGGTGCTCGGCCAGGGCGTCGCCCAAACCTGTTCCGCCTATTACGCCGACCAGTTCCTCTGCCATTTCGCAACCTCCATGTTAAAGAATACACTTTTACAGAATGATTTTTTCCCGGGCGGGGTCGAACCTTGCGACTTTGCCCTCGCGGAAACCCATCATACCCATTTGCAGCGCGGTCTGGACATGGCAGGCCAGGTCCATAGGGCTGAAGGTATCCTGCCGGCGGGAGCGGCAGCAGGCGAGGAAGTTTCGCCAGTGTTCGACGAGGTCTTCGCGGTTCTCGATGTCAGAGCGCTGCTGTTTCTTTGGTGAGTCTTTGACGGGGATAAAGACAATCTGCTTGTCCTCGATGGTGAGGCTGCCTTCCCAGCCGCGTATGAGGGGGATGCGTTTTCCGGAGCCGCGCAGGGTGGTTGCCTGGTTGTCGTTGCCCTGGGTTCCGAGGACGGCGACGGTGATTTTTTCGGGGTAATCAATGAGCATGTTGAACGTGTCGGGGACCTCCCGGTCCTGGTAGCGGAACTTGCCGCCGGTGGCGACGACCGTGGCGGGCATGGTGACACCCAATATGCTTACGACCGGCGTGAGGGAATGCGGGAACAGGTCGGTGGAGGGTCCGCCTGCATAGTCCTCGTACATGCGCCATCGGAAGAAGCGGCTGACATCGAACGGGCGCTTGGGGGCGTCGCCGAGGAAAGCCTCCCAGTTGAGGTCGGGGCCGGGCCTGGCGTTCTGGTCGTCTATCGGCATGCCCCGCTCGCCCCAGTCGCCGACGCGGAAGAAGCCGCACTCGGCGTGGATGGGCTGACCAATGAGGCCTTGCTGGACGAGCTTTTTCATCTGGCGCCAGGCTGAGTCGGACATGCCCTGGGTGCCGAGCTGGAAGACGCGGGCGGTCCTTTTCACCTCGGCCGCGAGCTTTTTTGTCAGCTCGAACTGGCGCCAATGGGTCACGGGCTTTTCGCAATAGACGTCCTTGCCGGCCCGGACGGCGTCGATAGCCTGGTAGCCGTGGTGATGGTCGCACGTGGAGATGCAGACGATGTCGACGTTCGGGTCGGCAAGAAGCTCGCGATGGTCCATATATCCTGCGGCCCCGTAGTTTTCAACGACCTTTTGCAGTCTGGGGCGATAGGCGTCGCAGGCGGCAACGATTTCCACCGGTTCTTTGGCCTGGGTTTTGAGCCAGTGAACGGATTTGAGGTGGGCGTTGCTTCGGCCGCCGCAGCCTATGAAGCCGACGCCGAGCCGGTCGTTGGCGCCGGAGACCTGGCCGACGGCGAACCGCGGGGACTTGGCGGCGACGGTGACGGCAGCCGCGGCTGCACCGGCGTGGTGAATGAATTGCCGGCGGCTCAGCACGGCGTCTTTATCTACTTTTTTCTTGTCGAGCATGATTTTTCTCCTGTGTATCCTATTGGTTTTTCATTGTTATTTATTTTCCCGTTGGGAGCGCCGGCCAGGCTGTCCATTGTCGATAAAGCCGGTCTATCTGCTGCGGGGCGACCTGTGCGTCCCACAGGGCCACAGCGTACCTCAAGACGAGGGGCTTGCCGGAGGTTACGTTCAGCGGCTCGGTGTGCAGGCTCAAGGTGGCCGAGAGATAGGCGAACGGTTTGGCCATTGTAAACCAGGTGGCAGGGTGACGGGGGTTGTCGGGGTGGTCGAACATTGCGACCGTTACGGGCCGGCCGTTGGCGTCGGCGGTGTAGGCGCACCAGGTCGAACGGAGCAGCCTTTCATCGCCCCGGAAGACCTCGCCCGCCTTGCCATCGGGGTTTTGGAACTTACCGGTCCGGTCCATCGACTCCAAAAAGCGCATTCCCAAACCGTGGTAATGGCTTCCGGTGAGTGTGACAGATTCTTTGCCCGGCGGCGCTTCAAATATGGATTGCCAAATCAAGAGTGTGACGCTCAAATCGTTTGACCGAGCGACTTCAATCGTGCGTACTTCCTTGAGCAATATCTTTTGAGGGTCGGAATCTGTCCAGTCGATTTGTTCGGTGAAGGCCGCGGCGGGCAGGTTATGGCGTTGGTATATGCTTATGTTACCGAGGGACCTGTGCACCTGGCGGCCGCAGCCCCGGCGTTCTTCCCAGAAGTTTACGCCGTCGACTTTGACGGCGAACATCAGGCCGTGGTGATGCAGGTGGTCGGCAGGGGCATCGCGCAGGACATTGAGGCCGGCGGGCGAGAACAACTGCCGGGCGTACGGTTTTGAAGCCGCGTTGTCCAAGCGGTAGTGCAGGAGAGGCTGCTGCTCTGCATGAATCGACAGCATGTTTTGGCCGACGGTTACGCGCATTGGGTTTTGGGCGCAGGCCTGATTTGCACTTGACGCGGCAAGTGAGCCTGCGACCAACAGAAAACCAATTGTCACGCCTTTGGACCTTCTCAAAACAACCTCCTTATGCGGCATTGCAGCCAGAGCGTTCGGTCTCCATATAAGCAAGCGATTTATGGCTTCTATCGTTTTAGAGCAATCAGCCGACCATCAAGAACAGTATGGACAAAATTGTAATGGCCCACATTACGGGCTTAACGTCTTTTGCCTTGAACAATACGATTTTTATAAGAGTAAATGAGATGAAGCCGAAGGCCAGACCCGTACTGATACTGTAGCTCAGGGCAATCATCACGACTATGATAAAGGCCGGAAAGGCTTCTTCCAGGTTTGCGAAGTCTATGCTCCTGACTTCCTTAATCATAAACAGCCCGACCATGATAAGGGCAGGCGCGGTGGCGTACTCGGGGACTATTCCGACAACGGGGACAAATAATAATGCGAGCAGGAACAGGGCGCTGGTGACGATGGAAGTGAGGCCCGACCGGCCGCCCTGCTCGATGCCGGCGGCGGATTCGATATACGAAGTGGTGGTCGATGTCCCCAATAAGGCGCCTATCATGGTTGCGCCGGCGTCGATTCCGAGCAGCCTGTCAAGGCCTTGTATTCTGCCCTCTTTATCGACCATGCGGGCCTGGTGACAGCAGGCCACGAGGGTGCCGATACTGTCGAACATATCGATGAACATCAGGGTGAAGATGCTGCCGAAGAAGCCCCACTTGAGAGCGCCGAGGATATCGAGGCGAAAGGAGACTGCCCGCATATTCAGATGCAGTGATATTAAGCGGTCGGGCATTCCTATCTTGCCCGAGAGCGCGGCCAGGGCGGTGGCGGCCAGGATGCCTATGACGAGTGAGCCTTTTATCTTTTTCATTTCGAGAAAGATCATTACCAAGAGGCCGAAAAGGCCAATAAGGACGGTGGGCGTCAAGGGGCCGGCCGAGACAAAGGTAATGTCGTTCCTGATGATAACGCCGAGGCTCTTTAGTCCCACGAAGCTAATGAACAACCCGATGCCGACGGCGATGGCGGAGATAAGAGATGTCGGTATGGCCTCCACGATTCTTTTTCTCAAACCCAAGAGGGTCAATATCAGAAACAGCAATCCGGAAAGGAACACCGCCCCGAGGGCGGTCTGCCAATTCATTTTTCCGGAAATAACCAGGTAGGCAAAAAAGGAATTAAGCCCCATACCCGGCGCCATAGCTATTGGGGCGTTGGCGAACAGGCCGACGACAAGAGTTGCGAGTGCGCTGACTATGCAGGTAACAGCGATAAGGGCCTCTTTGTCCATTCCGGCTTTGGCGAGAACAGCCGGATTGGCGAAGATGATGTAAGCCATGGTAAGAAATGTTGTCAGGCCGGCTACAAGCTCAATTCTGAAACTGGTTTGTCTTTCTTTAAGGCGAAAATACCCGGCGATCATTTTTTCGTCCCCTTGTCATACAGGCAAAGCTCCTTCTAAAACCGCCGCTATATTACATGGTTTCAGCCGCACTTACAAGGGACAAACCGCTGTTTTTGGGGCTTGCAAGAAGGGGTTTTGAAGTTTATGCTTTGCTTTCGCGGCACAATATGGTAAAATAATAAGGCTGATATGCTTAAAAACAGGGGTATGGCTGAGAAACGGGTGGTGAGAAGTAATCTTTCAACACTATTGGGGCTTTTGGTCCTTGCGTGGTATGCAGAAACCGGCTTTGGCGGAAGCGGGACTGTTCCAGCCGGCGCCGGCGTTTCTGAAAGACCGAAGTGGGCGCCGGAGGAAATTATAGTAAAGTTCAACAAGGGCGTTTCCCAGGAGCGCATAAAGCAGATAAATGAAAGGCATGGGGGCCATGTACTGCATACCAGCCCGTTTGCCGGCTTCAAGAGGGTGAGGGTTGCGGCGGGCAAAACCGCCGGTGAGATGGTTGAGCTTTACAGCCGTGAGCCTGATGTGGAGTACGCTGAATTAAACTATTACGCCTATGCCTTCTTCGTGCCGAACGATACTTATTACTCCTATCAGTGGCATTTCAATGACGCCTTCGCGGGGATAAACGTCGAGCGGGCGTGGGACATCACAGCGGGCGACCCGAATGTTATCGTGGCGGTGCTGGATACGGGCGTAGCTTATGAAAATTTTACAGCTTATAAGCAGGCGCCGGACCTGGCGAATACGCTTTTTGTGGCGGGCTATGATTTTGTCGGCAACGACACTCACGCCAACGACGACGACGGGCACGGCACTCATGTAACGGGCACAATAGCACAAAGCACAAACAACTCCATGGGAACGGCAGGGATAGCTTTCAACTGTTCCATTATGCCGGTTAAGGTGCTGAGCAAGCGCGGGGTGGGCAGCTATACGGATATTGCCGACGGAATATATTTTGCGACCGACCACAATGCGGCCATAATCAACATGAGCCTGGGCGGCGCGGGCGATTCGACGACGCTGAGGAACGCGGTGGCGTATGCCTATAACCACGGCGTGACCGTTGTGTGTGCGGCGGGCAACGAGTACCTGCTGGGCAATCCGCCGGCGTATCCGGCGGCTTACGATGAGTATTGTATCGCGGTCGGCGCCACGACGCTGGGCGGGACGAGGGCCTACTATTCCAACACCGGGGCCTATCTGGACCTTGTGGCCCCCGGCGGGGATTTGAACGAAGACCTGGACGGGGACGGCTACGCGGACGGGATTTTGCAGCAGACCTTCGGGGTCAATCCCAAGGACTGGGGCTACTTTTTCTATCAGGGCACGTCTATGGCGGCTCCTCACGTCAGCGGGACAGCGGCTTTGCTTATCTGCACGGGCGTGAGCGGCCCGGATGCCATCAGAGAAGCTTTGCAGAATACGGCAAGGGACCTGGGTCCGGCGGGATGGGACCAGCAGTACGGCTGGGGGCTGGTGGACGCATACGCGGCTTTGAACTACTTTCACGTCGCGGGGGACTTCAACTACAACGGCTCGGTCGACTTTGACGACCTGGAAATGCTTGTGCAACACTGGCTCCAGAATGAGCCGAGGGTAGATATTGCTCCCGAGGGCGGGGACGGGATTATAAACTTTCTCGACCTTGCAGAATTCGCTCTGGGATGGTAATCAATACGACAACCGAAGGAGAATCACGTGAAGAAAGAGGCAATGGGATGGGTCAGCGGAGTGATTATCACGTTATTTGGGGGCGGGCTTTTGGCGGGGGAGGCGAAACCAGCCGCTACGATTGAGCCGAACGTATTTGGTATCTATGAACAGGTATCTTTCAAAGTTCGTATCAAGCCGGGCAAGAAGCTTGCGGCCGGTTCGAAGATAGAGTGCCAACTTCCCAATAGTTTTACCAACGACAAGGTAAGCCCGTCGAAAGTCAAGCAGTGGCAGACGGAGGACCCGGCCGGGCCTCATTATATAAGTGTCACGGCGACCGGACCGGCAAAGGCCACGTTCAAGACCAGCGTTGTCAAACGGGAATTCGTAGGCGGCTATGAGTGCAAGACCCGTCACGGCAAATGCCTGATTGCCGAGGTTGTCTCCGGCGAGATTCCGTCCGACGGTGAGGTCGTCGTAAGCTATAGCAACACAACGTCGTCCTGGCTGGCTAATCAGCGGCCTGGGGCGACAGCACACGAGGGGCAGGTCTTTGTGCGAGTGGACGGGCGGACACCGGATGAGTTCCCGAAATTCGAGGTCCGGCCGGGGCCGATGAGCTATCAGCGGGTCATCGTGCCGTCCGCGGCCAAGCCGGGTGAGCCGTTCCGGGTTCTGCTGGTGTCGCTGGACAAATACAATAACCTGTCTTCGTCGAGCTTCAGTGACGTCAGCATCAAATGTAATGGCGCGGTGCTTGCCGGGGACATCTGCTACACGGGCAGAACGGAAGTTATGGTGTCGCTGCCCAAAGAGGGCATCTATCGCCTGGCCGCGGGCGGTGTTACTTCCAACCCCATTCGAATTAGCAGGAATCCGAAAGGTCCGTACTGGGGCGACATACATTTTCATAACTTCCCCAGCGTTGACGCGATGGGGAATACCCCTTACGAGTACGCCAGAGACGTGTCGGGTCTCGACTTCGCAGCGACCGCCGAGCATGGCGCGATAGGAATTGCGGAGCACTGGGCGCAGACGCAGAAGTGGTGCCGGCAGTGGCATGAGCCGGGGAGGTTTGTTACGATTCTCGGGTTTGAAACAAACATCGGCTGGCACCACAATATCTACCTTTACGAAGACCATGCTCCAATGATTGAGTCGCTTAAGAACGGCGGCAGCATTGTGTCAATCCCGGCCCTGCTGGATTATCTGAAAGACCGCAGGGCCATCACACAACTGCACCACACCGGCTGGGGCTTCGACATGCGGCTGCGGTACCCTGATACGTGCAAGCTGATTGAAATCTATTCGATGCACGGGCTGAGCGAGCTGTACGAGCCGGAGAATCCACTTTCCTTCGAGAACCAGCGGCATCGGCCGAACAGCCGGGTCGGGCCCTACTATGCGCGGGACGCGTGGGCGCTGGGGCAGCGATTTTTCACGCACGGCTCGTCGGACAATCATTTCGGGCAGGCCGGCGTGCGATATAACTCGATTACAGGCGTGATGACGGACCAATTGACACGAGAGGCAATTCTTGATGCCTTGAGCAAGGGCCTTTGCTACGCGACAACCGGAGAGCGGATACTGCTGGATTTCCGCGTTAACGGCAGACCGATGGGCAGCGAGCTCGTGGCAGAGAAGGGTAAGGCGCTGAGCTTCTATTTGGAAGTGAATGGAACGGACGACCTGGCCGAAGTAAACGTGTTCGGGTGTCCGTTCATAGAGGGGGACAACACAGTCCCCGTCGGGCAGTCGCGATTCAAGGAAGATGACCCATCGGTGGAAAAGGCCCGAAACTCGTGGGGGACGGTTTTCGAAAAAAGGGACCTAAACACGGCGGACCTGTGTGAGAGCTGGACGCAGGAGTACGTGGGTAAGCCGATGGTTTACTACGTGCGCATCAAACAGAAGAATCCGATCGTCCTTCCGGCGCGGCTCGAAGGGCATCCCAGCCTTCAGAGACGGCCAGTGTGCGGCTGGAGCACGCCTATCTGGATTCGGCCCGAGTAATCGCCGATGGGCAGGCGGCCCGAGCGGGTTTCCATTTGCGGCAGACGCCGGCGGCGCCGAACGGCAGCAGCAAAATCACAGCGATAACGACATTTGCATTGTTTCTCATTACCCGTCCCCGTTTTGAGAAGAGCGGCGGGGGCTACCCGGCGAGGAAAAGCTGCTTATTCGAAAAAATACTGAATAAAAAGGGGGCGGCCGCACGTCAAATACGGCAAATGCAAGTTCCAACTGCAATTAAAGATGAGAGCGTTAAAGAAGGACACGCGGCCGAGGACCGGGTTTGGTGGTCGATTCGTTTTGCGGATTAGGCCGCAAGGAGTTTGGACGGAGACCTTGGAAAGATACAACCTGCTGTTATTGATTCTAATTGTGGTTTTCATTGTTCCGGCAGGGAAGGCGGAGTATATAGCGGAGGGGGTGAAGCTGACAGCCCTGACCGACGACGGAAAATCCGTTGCGCTTTCGTGGGCCTGCCATGGAGACCTGATTGCCTTCATCCGGGGGGTACATGACAGCCAGAGCCAGTTACTTATCATGAATTCCGACGGCAGCGGCGAGCAGGCCGTCAGCCCCGTCGGGAACCCATTTTTCGCGGAGTGGTCGTGGACGGGGCGGAAACTCTCTTACGAGTTCTCGAACGCCGACAACGGGCAAAGCCAGGGAGGGGTTTACATCCACGATGTGCTGAGCAAGCGGTCCATTGCCGTCTCGGCGCCATATATTCAGGATGCCATTGACGAGGATGAGGGGCCATTCTGGTCGGCTGACGACCGGTACGTCGCATACAATGTGGAGCCCGGGCCTTCGGGGACCAATCAGGTCTGGGTCGCGGAGGCGGAATCCGGCAAGACGTGGCGGCTGCTGCCGGAACGAGGCGAGGCAAAGGAGCAGCGATGGGGCCCTTCGTCGCCTGCCAGACTATGTCTGCTGGTTCAGGCCAGCGGCGGGTTCGACGCTGCGACTGTGGACCCCCAAGGCAGGAATCTGGTCCTGCTGACCGATATCGGTGCCCAGGATATTGAAATAGACGAGCCTCGGTGGAGTCCGACGGGCGAATGGGTGGCGTTTACCAGCGATATGGACATGACGCAGACGGAGCGCGAACGCGACCGCGAAGACTGCTGGGTCGCGCGGCCGGACGGTTCCGAGGCGCGCAACCTTACCAAGGCCACCTCCGCGGCCACCGAGGAGCAGCTCAAACTGGATGAGCCTTTCTGGTCCTGGGACGGGCGATGGATTCTAATCGAGGGCAAGAGGTTCGACAATCAGGGCAACGATATCTCCACGTATTATCTGGTGGACCCGATAAACGGCGGATACGAGGCGATTATGACTTCCTATCCCCAAAGGAGCGGGGAATATGATGATTTCGAATCGGCCAAGTGGTCGTATGACAGCACGAAAATAGCTTTTGTGAGCCAGCGTTCCACAGTGAAGAACTGGGGGCCGGACGCGGAGTTCGAAAGGGACAGGCGCGTGCTGAGTATCTACGATATGCGTAAGAGAAAGGCGGAGGATATACTGATTCTCGATGAAGAGCTCGACAGAAAGAAGATAGTCGCTGATTCAGACAGGGAAGATCTCGGCGACATATCCTGGTCGCCGGACAATCGTTCCATCCTTGTCACCATAGCAACCATAGTGAGCGACAAGGACAACATCCTTAAACCTGACGTGTACCGGCTGGACCTGCCGGGGCGATTCATCGATGCGTCAGCATCGCAGCACATCGGGCCGCCGATGGGGCGCGAGCTGCCGTCAGCCAAGGAGTCGTCGGGGGCGGCGCAAACAGGTGGACGGGGGTCCGGCGCCGAAGTGCGGGCCGAGCTGAACGGTTATGTGACGGAAACGATAAAGCCGCTTCACATGACGATTCAAGAGGCCGCAGCCTCTATCTCAGGAAGCTATAGCCAGTATTTCACGTTAAACCCGTCGCGCAACCTTCTGTTATTCAAAGGCCCGCGGGAAGTGTTGACGGCGCTGCGCAGCGACTTGAGATTGATTGACACTCCCGCTCCGCATATTCTGGTGGACCTGCTGGCGGTGGAGCTTTCCGACGAGGCGAACCGTCAACTCGGTCTGGACTGGACGTATGTGGAAGGGCATTTTGGGTTTTTTCAGCCGGTCGGAAAGGCCGTCCAAACCTTCCCCCACGTCGGTACCGACGAAGACTATCGAGTAGGGTTCCCCAGCGGCGCGTTGGACAGTCTGGCTACTCTGCCGGGGGTGGGACAGTCGTTTTATCAGGGGGTGGGCAGGCTGCCGCGTGAGTTTTTTATTCGGCTTAACACATTAGTCAAGGACGGCGAAGGGACGATTCTGGCCAATCCGAGAACTGTCGCCATGAGCGGGAAAGAGTCGCTGATTCAAATTCGCAAGACGCTTAACTACTTCTTCAATGAAGGTTTCGATGTATCGGGCCGCCCGATTGTCAAAAAAAGCGATATCTCAGCGGACACGGAAGGACGAATTGTACCTACGCTTCTGGATGACGGCAAAATCCACCTGATAGTTGACGTCAAGGTGGGCAGCTTTACGTTTACTCAGGACGCGGGGCTGCCGGAGCTGACGACGCGACAATCCACGACGGAAGTGAGCGTACAGGAAGGCCAGACGCTTGTCCTGGGCGGGCTGCGTCAGCAGGAGATGAGCAGCTCCACTACAAAAGTCCCCATCTTAGGCGACCTTCCTCTTATCAGCCCGCTGTTCAAGCGTGAAGAAGAGGCTGTGCGCAACACTGTTCTGACGATTTTCATTACGCCGCAGGTAATGAAGCCTGACAATCCTTCCCCGGCATGGCCTCAACTGAATCCCGAAGAGCACAAGTTAGTGCCGATTATGGGCGAAGCGCGCGACAAAACGAAGAAGAAAAATCAGCAGCGTATGAAATAGCCAGGGTCGAACGGGCCGCGGAGGCTAATAATACTCGACTATCTGGAAGCTCACCTTGAAAGAGCCGTTGTGCACAGAAATCTCAATTGTAATCGTGTCGCTGGTAAGGTTGGTCATGATTGCAGCGGCCTGGCCGCCCGTAGTGCTGGTGAGTATGGCGAAGCTGGGGACAAAGGCCACGGACTTGGATGGGTCAATTGACGGCGAAAAAGCAACGGTCTGCGACGTCTGGAAGCTGTTATAGGTAGCGGTGCCTCGAATAACCTGTTTGATGGCGGCGCCGCCGGTGAAGGTAATGGCTTTGGATTGCACGTCGGGGGTGATGAGTATGTTGGCGCCGGCGACAAAATCGACGTTTCCGCCGGGGTTTGAAACGCCGTCCACACTTGCCAAAGCACCGGTTTGTGCGGAAGTAACGTTATGGGGATTGTCTTTTCGGGGGGAGTGACTCTCGCCAATGGTAATGGTCTTGGCAGTATTATTCGGGGCGATGGCGATGGCGTTCTGGCTGAGAAGGTCGACATTGCCGCCGGGATTGGAGACGCCGTCCACGCTCATCAGACCTACGTTTGCCGCGTAAGTCGCATACGGGGTAGGTGTAAGCTCCTGGCGCGGCCAGAGGGCGGTGTACTCATTTGGGTCGTTGAGCCAGCCGGGTCTGACACCAATTTCGAGCCATCGGGCATTGCCGTTAAACGCGTTGGGGTCGCTTGCGAAATCCAAGGTAACGGTAAAGTAACCCTCAATTACGTCCACATCAGATTCGTTGACATCCGGACCTATCTTTTTGCCGCCAACGGATGCATCGTAAAGCCTGAACCGGAAGTCATACAGGTCGTCCGCCGCAAGATTGGCGTCAATCAGGCGTCCCTGGTAAGTGAAGGCCTTGCCCATTGGCGCGGCGTGCCCGGTGCGGACAGCGCAGACCGTAAGACCGAAACCCATAACGATAATCGCAAATGCTTTTGCGCTTTTCATTTTTTGCCTCCTTTGAAAAATTGCCTGCTCACGTTATATTTCACGGTGCGCACAGCGCGCACATAAAGTCGTTGAGAAGACTTCGCCAGCGTTCTTAGAAAATCCCATTTTTGTCCTCCGACTCTTACACCCGGCAAAGCGACCATTGACAAAATCATTATATATTTTTCGCGGCTTGCAATCAAGGGAAATCACGTTAAGTCTCGAACCAGCCGCCGGAAGCCGGTCTGAAGAGGGTGAATTTAAGGCCAAAATTGTGAGCGCATCCTGTATAATCGCTGTTATGAGCCTGACTGAAGACATTAAGGGAAAGGCGCTCGAGCTGGGTTTTGACCTAGCAGGGATAACGGACTGTTCGCGCATTGATGCGGAGCAGGTTGAGCTGTTAGACAACTGGCTGCGGTCTGGTTATGCGGGTCAAATGGGTTATATGGAGCCGAATTTCGACAAGCGCATAGAGCCCGGCAGACTTCTGGAAGGCGGACGGTCGGTGATATGTCTGGGCCTTAGTTACAAGCCCGTACAAATGGGCGCTCGCTCGGAGCCAACAGCCCCTGCGGGCAGGATCGCCAATTATGCGCGGTACGAAGATTATCATGCCTTTATGAAAAAGCTGCTGCGTGAGCTGACTGACCTGGTAAGCTCAAGCGTCGGCGGCGACATCCGGTTCAAGATTTGCGTTGACTCGGCGCCGTTGGCGGAGCGGGCACTGGCGGCGCGGGCGGGTCTTGGCTTTATCGGGAAAAATCACATGTTAATCAACCCGGAGCTTGGGCCGCAGATATTTCTGGGCGAGATAATAACAACGCTAAAACTTGCGGCGGATGAGCCGAACAAAGGGATCTGCTCAGGCTGCAATAAGTGTATTGAGGCCTGTCCGACAGGGGCACTCAGGGGCGACGGCCAATTCGACGCAGGAAAATGCATCAGCTATCTGACGATAGAACACAAAGGCGAGATACCGGCTGATTTGGCACGGAAAACAGGCGACCGGCTGTTTGGCTGCGACGAGTGTGTACTGGCCTGTTCCTATCAACAAAAAGGGCCGGCGTGCAAGAATGAGGTGTTCAAATTCCACGATGAGAGGGCAAAGGTCGGCCTGAGCGATGTTCTGGCACTGAGCCGCGAATCATTCGAGGCGAAGTTCGGCGATTCGGTTATTAAACGATTAGGCGTTGAGAGGTTCAAACGAAATGCGCGAATCTGCCTTGCGAACATAACCGCCAAAACAGACTGAGCCGGGATATCATTAGCTATTGTGGTCAATTTGGAAAAAATTCTGTAACTTTTCGCTGCTTTTTGTGTCTTAATAATGGATGAAGATACGGCGGCTGTATACGTGCCGGCGGGGCAAATAAATGAAGGGTCCATATATGAGAAAGGGGACAAATTCGGGGAGTTTTTTAGCCGCGGTGGTTTGCGTGCTGCTTTGCCTGTTGGGTTTTTGGGCAAATTCGGCGCTGGGTCAAGATGAAGTGCCGGAGGAGATTCGTCGGATGCTTTCGGAGTTGCCGGAGATCGAAGATGACGACCGGCCGGACATCTCCGATGAGCTAAAGGATTACATTGTCGCGATGCAGCCGGCTTCGGGCAATGCCTTGCTTGCAATCATCAGCGACCCGGAGGACGTTGTCCATCGCCGGGCGGCTAACGCATTTCTGCAGACCTGGGCGAGCATGTCGGCGGAGCAGATAGGCGCCTATTTGAGGTATTCCATGACGGCCTATACGAGGCTGCGGCCCCAATATCCGCAGGGCGCCGAGGCTTATGTAGGCGGCGGCTACACGATACGCTACGGCTGGGGAGGCTGGCCCGTGGACAAGGATGTGAAGATTCGCACCAGCTCCTATAAGATTCTGGATGGTCAGGTTGGGGGGATGCCGCACGGGGGGTTGGACGGTAAGCCTTTTGATTATGAAGGGCCTATGGCCGGCACCGGCGGCATACCCGTGGCGGAGTTGGGGCTGGGGAGACATACGGTGCAGGCGGTCACCGACTACGAGGTAACGTATAAGGGGGTAACTTACACTGGAACAGTGAAGTCCGAAGCGGCCGTGTTCGAAATCATTGCTGCGGAAGGGTTAAACGAGTTGGCGGCACCTGACGACCCGGAACTCAATGAGCTGGTTCGCGGGGCTTTTCGCTTTGTGGACGGCGGCCAACCAATCGAATATTTGGGTCGACGGGAGGACGCCTGGGAGCCACAGATTTCCTCAAATACCAAAGGCAGCGCGGACGAATACGCCCTTTGCATGCCGGGTTGGGAGCTGACGGAGGCGCTTCCGGTAGATTTGTGTTTCAAAGTCGAGTTACATCTTGAGCAGTCGGGTGAGGTTATTGAGGGTGATTCTTTTGTCGTTATCAAAGGAGAAAAGAGGAGCGACTATTTCCTTCCCCATTACGTTATCGACTTTGCCAAAATCAAGGAGGGATTCATTTCGCTGAGGATAGTCCTCAGGCCTTCGTACGAGGTGGCGCTAAGTAACACGAGGGTTACGCAGTACTATAATGGTACGCTGACGTCCGGGGTGCTGCGGGCAAAGACGTACTGGTTCGAGTGGGGCTCGGCCAAGCCATGGGAACGAGAATTGAAAACGATGTTCCTCGAACTGAAAGAGAGCCAGAGCATTGATGAGCAGATATTTTACCAGATAGAAAGTCTGGCGTCGCTCAATCCGTACAGGCGGGCGCATGGTGCGGTCGGTCTCAGACAGGGCAGAGATAAAGACAGGATGCCGGCCGTTCCTTTTCTCGTCAAGCTGTTGGCCGGAGCAGAGACCGACCTGGAGATAAAGGCACGTGAAAACGCCGAGAAGACGCTGGTGGCGATAGGTACGCCGGCAGTTGGGGCCCTCATTGCCGCCCTTGAGGACGAGAATTCGGCTGTGCGTGAGTCCGCTGCGTATATTCTTGGTTCCATCGCCGACCCTGGCGCGTCGGTGGCGTTAATAAAGGCTTTGCGGGACGGCGAGCCAGCGGTGCGAGAGGCTGCTGCCGGTGCGTTGGGGCAAATAAGGGATGCGCGAGCAGTGGAACCGCTCACGGAGGCGCTCAATGATTACGACACCGGGGTGCGCGATACTGCCGCCTGGGCGCTCAGGCTGATCCAGAATGAGCTCAGGTTCAAGGACTACCGACTGCGGCTGGCCTACAGGCCGGTGGCGGTCGGCGAGTTCCCTGATTCGAACCTTGAAAAAGCTGTAAGAGCTGCGGTGAGCAAAGCGAGGGGCAAAATCGAGGCTGGTGACCTCGTGAGCAGGGGTTTCATTGTGTTGCGTGGGGAGTCTTGTCAAATAAGAGACCTGAGGGGTCTGGAGCATTGCACCGACCTTATAGAACTGCGGCTGGCAAACAATCAGATTCAGGATATTTCTCCACTGATGGCGCTGAAGAAGCTGACCGACCTGTCTCTTGGCCGGAACAAAATCGCCGATGGTGAGCTGATGGCTTTGGCCGGTCTGACGAATCTGGAACGTCTGTATCTGGACGATGGTCAAATGTCAGATATTACCCCGCTGGCAAGCCTGAGTAAGCTCTCGCGGCTGCAGATTGGGAATAACCGTATCACCGATATATCGCCGCTGTCGTACCTTAGGAACATGACCAGCCTGTGGCTGGGTGGCAACCAGATTGTAGACCTGCGGCCGTTGGCAGGTCTCAAGGAGCTTGAAGGTCTCAGCCTGGCGAACAATCGAATCTCAGATGTCGGGCCTTTGGCAAGCCTATGGAAGCTGAGTCATCTCGATCTGAAGGGTAACCAGCTAACGGACCTGCCACCGTTGCCGGGCCTGGCCAATCTGACCTACTTGTATCTCGACGAGAACCAGATTTCTGATATAGGCCCGTTATCAGAGCCGGCCAACTTGACGATGCTCGGACTGCAAAAGAATCGCATCCGCGATATAAGCCCCCTATCAAGTCTTCGGAAGTTGGACTCTCTCGAACTGGCAGGCAACCAAATCAGTGATTTGAGGCCCTTATCAAATTTGGTCGAATTGAAGTCACTGAGCCTTTCAAAGAACCCCATTGAAGATATCGGTCCACTGGCAGGGCTCACGAGTCTGACACGATTGGACATTGCAGGGGTCCAGATGACCGACATAAGTGCGCTTTCATCCCTTACCAGGCTATCGGCGCTCAATCTGTCCGACAATAAAGTCAGCGACATCAGCGTACTGGCGAATTTTGAAAACTTGACTTACCTTTATCTTGGCTCCAACGAAATCAGCGACATCAAGGTGCTATCGAAGCTGAGCAAGCTGAAAGCCGTGTGGCTGCAAGGAAACCGAATTACTGATATCCGGCCCTTGGTGGAGAACAATGGCATTTCCGAGGGCGCATCGGTCAATTTGGGGGCCAACCCTTTGAGCGAGGAATCAATAAAGGTACACATCCCGGCGTTGAAGGCCCGTGGCGTTAAGGTCCATACCGGTCCTTGGCAGATGTAGGGCGTGTGTCAATATGGTTCCAGCGCGGTGTGCTCTGGATGAGGGGATGAGATAATCGGGGTCGGCCAGCGAGAGCGGAAATAGAAAGAAAGGCAATGGCTATATTCGGATGTTGAGGCCGGGAGGGACGATTGTTACACCGATAATATGAAGCAAGACTTGTCAAAAACCACGTATTCGGGCAATTCAACGTGTTTGCAGTCTCTGTGAGGGGCGTGCTGTAACGAACCTGCCAGGCTCAGGTTACACCGTTACTCTCGGATGAATAATTAACCGTTGACAACCTGATTCGGGCAGGACGCGGTAAAGGCGGCGGCAATCTTTGCCGATAAGAATCCCGATGAGACAGTGAAAGGCGGAGTTGGTCTGAAGCGACTGCGCCACACCCGAGCTGGAGAATACGAAACAGCATGGAAAACGGACAACTCAAACTCATCGACGTGATAGAACAGATGTGCGTTCAGAAGAATATCCGTCTTGAGCCTATGCGCGTTGCCCGGGACATTATGAACGCCGATGTCAGGACGCTGACCCTCGACCATACCGTCAAGCAGTGCCTGAAGTTTATGGAGGCCCGTAAGGTGCGGCATGTTCCCGTGGTGGACCTGCCGTACGAAGGAGAAAGAAAGCCGTACTTTGTGGGCGTGGTTTCGCAAAGAGACGTATTGCGGCTGAACTCGCCGGATGCCGAAGGGACCGGCAAGGGCAAGATAGACCAAAGGGCCCTGCATCAACTGCTGGTACAAATAGTCGCCCACAAACCCAAGTCTGTCTCGCTTCGGACGCCGGTACAGGACGTTATTACGACCATGACCTCCAACCGTATAGATATGGTGCCCGTTCTTGATGACGGCGATTTGGTGGGTATCATCACGACTACCGACCTGATGAAGCTGTTCTTGAGACTGAATGAAGTGGTGCGCCGGCTGTGCCCGGAATTGGAAAAAGGCGGACCACCTGTCGATACGGCTTCTGCAAGCTCAACTGAGGCCAAAACCTTATTCTCATGGGCTTTTCGAAAGGTTCAGGAGATTATGACCGAACAGGTGATTTGTCTGGGGCCTCAGGACGACCTGGCCTCAGCGATTAAGGTCCTGCGGACGGAAGAGCTCAGGCACCTGCCTATAACGGATGAGCAGGGGAAATTTGCGGGGCTGGTCTCCGACAGGGACATTCTGCGGAATCTTCCCTTTGCCGGCAGGCGGCCGCCGTCGCCGGCAAAGAAATTTCGCGAGGACCTGTTTGCGGCGGACCCGGGGACAACAAGTCTCCAACTCCCGCTCAAGAGCATTATGGTGCGGAAGGTGTCGCATATTTTGCCCACCTGCAGCGTCTCGGATGCTGCGCATATCCTGGTCGAGAAAAAGATAAGCTGCCTTCCGGTGATTGACGAGCAAAAAAAGCTTCGGGGAATGATTACAGTAACTGACCTGATGCGAGAATTGCTCGCGGCCTATGAGCCGGCGGAGGAAGCCGGCCTAATCGCAGGTGAAAGCAGCCTGCCAGTCGACCGGGTCACGTCCACGATGGAACACACCCATTTCTGAAAAACGCCGGTAAGAATCGCCGGCAGATTCCGGCTGAGGATGGTTGGGTGTTGTCCCGGCTTCGGCGGCGGCTGCCGCAAAATCTCAGAGTGCACTGTCTTGTATGACACAGGTTGCAGTGGTAACATGAGCAGATGAGCAGGACAGGTCGAAAGCCCCGGAGTGAACAAAATGGCGGCCCGCCGAAAGGGATTTGGCCTGCAGCGGGCATCTTTCTGCTGGCGCTTTTCGTAAGGGGGCTGTACCTTTATGAGAGCAGGGACAATCCGACTTTCTCGGCGCCGATAGTGGATTCGCTGACATACGACCTGATGGCGCGGGGGCTGGCAAGGGGCGGCGGGATGACACACGAGTTCTTCTGGCAGCAATTCTTTTACCCCTTTTTTCTGTCGATAGTTTACTTTTTCAGCAATTGCTCCGTTATCTGGGCCAAGATTATCCAGATAGTCCTGGGTTCGGCGACATGCGCATTGACGTACAGGCTGGCAGAGAGGGTTTTCGGGCGGGGCGCCGGCATAGCGGCCGGGTTGACAGCGGCCGTATACGGCCCGCTGATTTTTTTCGACGGAGAGCTTTTGGCGGCGGGCTGGGCGGCTTTCTGGGCGGCGGCGCTGCTGCTGCTTTTTCTGAAGGCTAGGGACAAGAAAAACGCCGGACTGTGTTTTGCGTTAGGGCTGTGCGGCGGTTTGAGCGTATTAACGCGGCCCAATTTTATTCCATTTCTGGCAGCGGCGGGTGTATGGCTGGCGGCCGTTTGGATTCGGGCACGGGTCGGCCTGAAGAAATCGGCAATCGGACTATTGGTTCTGGCGGCGGGATTCTGCGCTGTCACTGTGCCGGTTGCGGCCAAAAACCACCAAGTGACAGGACGTTTCGGCTTTCTGCCCGGGACGGGCGGGCTTAACCTGTATATCGGCAATAATCCTGACTTCGAGGCGGTCGCGCTGCGGCCGGGACTGGAATGGAAGAGAATCACCGAGCTTCCGCTGAAGGAGCATCTGAGCACACCCGGCGAGGGACAGCGTTTTTTCTACGGCAAGACATTTGATTATATGCGCAAGGCGCCAATGGACTTTGTGAAGGGCCTTCTGCGCAAGGGCGCGGAACTGACCAGCTCGAGAGAAATGCCGGGCAATATAGACGTGTACCTTTTCAGGAGGTGGTCGCGGCTGCTTGGCTTGCTCGTCTGGAAGATAGACGGGTTTGGCTTTCCTTTCGGCGTCCTGCTGCCGTTGGCGCTGCTGGGAATACTTCTTTGCCGGCGGAAGGTTCCTACCCCTGTGCTGCTGTTTCTGATTTTTTATTCCGCCTCGGTTATTTTGACGCACGTTGAGGCACGTTATCGAATGCCGGTTGTCGTACCCATGTGTGTTCTGGCGGGGGCTGGTTTGGTAAAAATCGGGGAACTGGTTTGGGCAAAGCGATGGCTCGGTTTGGCGGGGGCCGGTGTCTTCTGCGCGGGCATCGGTCTTGTTTGCAGCATTGCGGGGCCGTTCTATTCGGAACAACATCTTAATTACGAGGCGGAGATGTATTACGGGCTGGGAGATTCCCTTGAGCAGCGAGGAAAGATTGCCGAGGGTATAGAAGCATATTCCAAAGCGGTTAGTCTAAAGGCGGACTACGTGGAGGCATATCACAATTTGGGACTGCTGCTTGTCAAGCAGCAAAGGCCGGAGGAGGCCATCCCATATTACAACAAGGCTTTGGTTTTTGACCGGAAGAATGCGGGGCTGTACGAGGACCTTGGTCTGGCGTTCTATGCACAAGGTAAGACCAGAGAGGCCATTGAGCATTATAACAGGGCACTTGAAATCGATCCGGAAAAGGCGAGCGTGTACGACAACCTCGGGATAGCTTTTTTGCAGATGGACCGTGCTGCCGAGGCCCTCAAAAATTTCTTGAGAGCTGTGGAGCTTAATCCGAACGACCCGGTGTCGCGCAATAACCTCGGCAGCCTGCTGGCTATGCAGGGGCGTATGCGCGAAGCGCTCGAGCACTTTGAGACGGCGCTGAGAATCAAACCGAATGATGTCGAGACGTTGAGCAATCTGGGAAGCGCGCTTGCGAGTCTCGGCGAGTTTCCAAAGGCGGTTGAGAAATTCAAGGAAGCACTTCGGCTCGCTCCGGAGGATGCCGGTATTTACTTTAATCTGGGGTTGTGCCTTCAGCAGCAGGGGCGGAGGGATGAGGCTGTGCAGGCATACAGAAAGGCTCTCGCGCTGGACCCGGAGCACGAGCGCTCGCGCCGGGCTCTGCAAGAGCTGACGCGATGAAGCCGGAAACAAAGACTTTGCCAAAAGGGCAGGATGCGGAATGGTGGGAGGGACACCGCAGCGAAGAAAAAGCCGGTTCGGCGAGAAGGTGTTTCGGAAGGTCGAACTTTCCAGCCTTGTCCCGCGGTGTTTTTGGTGCTAAGATAATCGCATGAGCAAAACGCAAAGGAATGTTGCCCGCTTGAGGGTGATTCGGCTTGGAGCGGCAATATTCTTATTGGCGGTTCTGGTGAGGGGGGCGTATCTGTATGACAGCAGGGACAATCCCACATTCGATGTGCCCGTGGTGGACTCGATGACCTACGACCAACTGGCACGAGGTATGGTCGAAGGCGGGGGAATAACAGAGGAGCTTTTCTGGCAGCCCTTGTTTTATCCTTTGTTTCTGGTAGTGGTTTACGGGCTGAGCAATTGCTCTATCGTCTCTGCCAAGCTGGCGCAGATGGTTTTAGGGGGGGTGACATGCGTGCTCGTGTACAGGCTGGGCGAGAAGCTTTTCGGCAGGTTGGCGGGGATATTGGCCGGCGTCATCACAGCTATTTACATGCCTTTGGTCTTTTGCGAGGGCGAGCTTCTGGCGACGGGGTGGGCGGCATTCTGGTCGGTAACGCTGGTACTGTGCCTGCTGAAGGCGGCGGAAAAGCCGACGATGTGGCGTTGTTTCGGTTTGGGCCTCTGCGGCGTGCTTAGCATTATCACAAGGCCCGAGTTTTTGCCATTTTTCATCGCAGGATGCGTATGGCTTGCGGTTGTTTTGATACGGAGGCGGATTGAAGTCACCAAGCTCCTGGCGGGAGTGGCAGGCATTGTGGGCGGTTTTGCGCTCGTGGCCGCGCCGATAGGGATTTTGAGCTACCGGGAATTGGGAAAGGTGCGTATCCTGCCTTATTCGGGAGGGGTTAACTTCTACATAGGGAACAATCCGAATTATGAAGAAACTATTGCCGCCAGGCCCGGATTGGAGTGGACCAGGCTTGTGGAGCTTCCGCTGAAGGAGGGAATCAGGGATAGATACGGGCAGGAGCGGTTTTTTGCGAAAAAGACGATTGATTATATCAAGAGCGACCCCCTTAGTTTTTTGCGGGGCCTGGAGCATAAGGCGGTGCAGTTTGCCAGCTCGCGGGAGATACCACGCAACACGGATATCTATTTGTTCAGGAAATGGTCCGGGCTGCTGCGCGTTGGCGTCTGGAAGTTTGGTGGATTTGGGTTTCCGTTTGGCCTGCTGCTGCCGCTGGCGGCAGTTGGCGGCGTGTACCGCCGGCGCAAGACGCCGGCGCCGGTTTGGCTGTTCATAGTTTTATATCCGGCATCGGTGATATTGGTGTTTGCGGCTTCACGTTACCGTATGCCGGTTATTCCAATAGTAGCCGTTCTGGCAGCGGCCGGTTCTGGCGTACTGCGGGAGATTGTGAAGGGGCGGCGATGGGCCAAACTGGGTATGGCAGGCGCGATTTTCGTGGCCGTCGGCGCAGCCAGCAGTGTTGCCGGTCCTTTTTACGAGGAGCGGCGAATTAATTACGAGGCCGAGTTGTATTATGTGTTGGGCGGCTCGCTTGAGAAGCAGCATCGCACGCAGGGCGCGATAGAAGCATATTCCAAGGCAATCAGCTTGAAAACTGATTATGCGGAGGCTCATCATAATCTGGGACTGCTGCTGATGAAACAGCAGCGCGTGGGAGAGGCTCTGGAACATCTGAATACGGCCCTGACGCTTGAGCCGGCAAGTTCGGACCTGCACAGAGACCTCGGCATGGCGCTTTTTAAGGAGGGGAAAATCGCAGAGGCTGTAGGGCGCTATTACAGAGCAATTCAAATCAACCCTTTGAACGGCGGCGCCCATAACTACCTCGGGCTGGCCCTTCAGGCACAAGGCGACCTGGACAAGGCGGTCAAACACTACAGTCTGGCCGTGCGTATTCGGCCTGAGGATGCAGATATACATTACAATTTCGGCTTGGCCCTGCAATTACAGGGCAAGCTTGACGAAGCGGTTAGACAGTACGGCGAGGCGATAAGACTTAAGCCCGACTTTATAAATGCGCACAGCAACCTCGGCGTCATCCTTGCCGGACAAGGCAAGCTCGACGAGGCTATCGTGCAATTTACGGAGGCGCTGAAAATCAAGCCCGATTCGGCCGAGCTGCACTGCAACCTCGGTATTGCGCTTGAGTCCGAGGGCAGGCTCGATGAGGCGATAAGTGCATACCGTAAGGCTCTTGCGATAGACCCGAAACATGAGTGGGCACGGAAGGCCCTCGAAAAGCTGGTGAAATGAAAACTCGAAAAAGAAAGGGTCGGTCAAAACAGGATAAATGAAAGCCGAGGGCTGGAATCAGGGGGCGAGGAAAGCGTCGGTTTCGCAGGAGGGCACCTCACAGCCGCGAACTTCAGAACCCGCATGCATTTCCCACAAGGTGAATATGTCGTCATAAGATATATCGGTATGCCTCTTCTTCAAGAATTTGATGCTGCCATCGCAGAACAAGACATTCTGCCCGCGGCGGTTATGATTGGAACTGTTGATAATCAGCAGGTCTTCGTCCAATACGAGCTGGAACGACTTGGAGAAGTCCTTGGGCAAATTCTCAAAGAGGGGGCTCAAATCGGCTATCAGGACTTTTCGCTGGGACTGATGGGCCGCTTTGGACTTGGTGTACATGATTCGGACGCTGTAGGATACATCATCCCTCGAGGGAAAATCGTTGTAAGCCTGCATTTTCGATGGGTCGAACCGTATTACCAGGTTGCGTCTTTTCGCCGGGCATACGAAGTCGGCCGGGTCGGCATAATTACCTTTTACCAACAGCCACATATTGCGGGTGGCGGAGTGATTCTCCTGGCCCTGGTAGCCCACTTTCCACCACGGTGAGCCTGCGGTAGTCGCAACGGCAGGCATCTGGCCGTCGTGGTCGGCAATATAGTTGCTTAAACCCTGAAAAATGCGGGCCAATTGCATTCTGCACCGGGACTCGCGGCACTTTTGACGGATAAAGTCCAACGGCGCAAACCAGGTTCCTAAAACAATCAAGACAACGGCGGCCGCGGCCGCCATTTTTCCAAAGTTCCACCAAGCGCGGGTGTTAAAGGTAACATTTCTGGCCTGTTCGGCCTCAAGCAGTTGCTCGAGCCGGAGCTGGCTTGCCCGGGCCAGGTTATTAAGGCGCCAAACCGTACTTTCGACAAGCTGGTCAGGGCAAGGCTCTTCCTTTAAGGTATCGAGCGGGGCCAAAGTGGCTTTGATTCGATGGTATATTGCCGCGGCTTCCTCACTGGCGGCTATCAATTCTTCAGCTTCGGCGGCTTCCTGTTCTGAGGTGAAACCTACGCAATAATCAAATAAGATCAGCTTTTGCTGATTGGTCGGTGGACTCATACGATTTTATCAACTCCCAAACGCTGCTTTCCAATCTTTAGCAAAACGGCCAACGGCAGTATGGAGTCTACTTTTTACCGTTCCTATTGGTATACTTAACATCTCCGCCATTTGTTTGTAAGAAAATCTGTTAAAATAGGCCAAGATCAGAATTTCTCGCAGATTTTCCGGCATATCCGCTATAATCTGCCTCACTCGCGCAGCGGTTTCGTTCTCTTGCAATTGGTCGTACGGCATCGTATTATCGGAAGTAAGTGTGTTGAGCACTTCGTCGAACGACATCTCCTGGGACTGGGCTATGGGACCTATGGCGATGGTGGCTGTCCGCTGCTGTTTGCGAAGGGTATCCTTGGCCTTGTTGGCCGCAATAGTGAACAGCCAGGGTCGCAGGGGACGGGTGGTATCGAAGCTTTCCCGGCTGGTGAATAACTGCAGGAAGGTTTCCTGAAAGACATCTTCTATGAGGTCATGCTGGTTGATAAAGTGCCGCAGGAACGCGTAAAGGCCGTCCTTATAACGATTTACGATTTCCCGGAACGCACTTTCCTCACCGGCCGCAAAGCGGGCGAGAAGTTCGGCATCAGTTTCCTTGCCTACCACAGGCTTCATCCTTTTGGCACTCACAACAAGATCATATTCAACGACAGTATTATAAGGCATTTAGGGAATTGAAAGTAAACTAAAATTCCTTTTTTGTAACAATAACAGTGGGATGTATGGATTGAGGGTTATTGTTTTGCAGCCCAGAGATTCAGCTTTGACGGCGGTCAGGGTACCGGCTATTCTGTTACAAAAGGAACCTAACAGATGGGAGAATCTTATAACCCGGGAGGCAGTTATCATGGTAGTTTTTGAAGTTGCTTTCCTGTTGATTTGGCGTGTATATGCAGGTCCAGACAAAAAAGAAAGGTACGTCGCAGCAAATGCGCAACGGTACACGCGCCGCCGCAGAAACGACGCGGCCGAATGGCCAAATCAACGGACATTATTTAAAATGTCAGGTTAACGCATGCTTGCCGGCAGAAAGGGACATTTTGTGCAATTTGAAGTAAAAGACAGCCTTACCGAGGAGGAAATCCGGTCTGGGCTCGGCTACGTTATCAAGGACGGGATAGCATCACAGGCAATGGGGATACTGACCGGAGGGGCTTTTCTGGTTGCTTTTGCCATCAAGCTGGGAGCTTCTAATCTTGTAATTGGTTTACTGGCGGCCATTGGGCCTTTGTCGCAACTGCTGCAGCTTCCTTCGGTATTGCTCATCGAGAAGATGCGGAACAGGCGAGCTATTACTGTTGTTGCGGCCGGTTTAGGTCGCCTGTGCTGGCTATTGATTGCCTTAATCCCTTTGTTGTTTACGGGCAGGACAGGGCTGGGCATACTGCTGGCATCGATTGTTGTCGCTTCGGCACTCGGAGCGATGTCGGGATGCAGTTGGAATTCATGGATGCGGGACCTTATACCGGAAAACATATTAGGCTCGTTCTTCTCAAAAAGGATGAGAATAGCTACGGGCGTGGGGATAATATTGAGTCTAATCGCTGCGATTTACCTGGACTATTGGAAGAAGCTGCTTGCGGGTTACGAACTGCAAGGGTATTCACTACTGTTTTTTGCCGGTTTTGGCGCGGGGATTCTCGGCGTTTACTTTTTGGCAAAGACGCCGGAGCTTAGGATGGCGGCTCTTGGTGAGAAGCCTAAAATCTTCAGGGTGGTTGCTCAACCGTTCAGGGACGAGAATTTTCGCAAGCTTATCGCGTTTCTGTGCTCCTGGAACTTCGCAGTCAACCTGGCCGGGCCTTTCTTTATGGTTTATATGCTCAAGAGACTGGGGTTGAGCATGTCCTTTATTATTGGGCTTTCAATTGTCAGCCAGGTTATGAATTTTGCATTTTTGCGGATATGGGGCAAATTTACGGACCGATTCAGTAATAAATCAGTACTGGCCATCAGTGGGCCGCTGTTCATACTGTCGATTCTTGCCTGGACATTTACCACCATGCCTGAAAAATACTTTCTCACTATTCCCTTATTGATTATCATACATATTGTGATGGGCCTTTCGTCTGCAGGAGTGTCATTGGCTTCGGGGAACATCGGGCTGAAACTGGCGCCCAAAGGACAGGCGACAGCCTATCTTGCAGCCAATACGGTCGTCAATTCGCTGGCGGCCGGGATCGCTCCGATTTTGGGAGGCAAATTTGCCGACTTTTTTGCGGGACGTGAGCTGGCGTGGACACTGAAGTATACAAGTCCGACCGGCGAATTCAGGCTGCCGACGCTGAACCTTCAGCAGTGGGACTTTTTCTTTGCCCTCGCTTTCCTGATCGGCTTGTATTCACTGCACAGATTGGCTATGGTAAGGGAGAGCGGCGAGGTCGAAGAAAAGATTGTTGTTCGTGAGTTGTTTGCAGAGGTAAGAAGCCAGGTTCGGATCCTTTCGTCGGTCGAAGGGTTGCGGCAGATGGTGAGCTTTCCGTTTTCGGTGCTCAGGACTCTGGCCGGGAGAACACAAGGGCCGTAAATTATTGTTTTTTGGTCTTAGGCAGAGAAGCAAAATGTTGGGCAGTATGTTATTTTTCAATTCGGAAACGTTCACACTGATTATTTTACCCCTGCTGATTTTCTTTGCACGAATATTTGATGTTACGATAGGAACAATGCGGATAATTTTCGTTTCGAGGGGGGCAAAAATAATCGCGCCATTGCTGGGTTTCTTCGAAGTATTGATTTGGCTTGTCGCAATCGGCAAAGTGATGCAGAATTTGGATAACATTTCGTGTTACATTGCGTATGGCGGAGGTTTTGCGGCCGGGAACTTCATAGGCATCTGGATCGAAGAGAAGCTGGCCATGGGTTCGCTCATGGTTCAGGTTATCAGCAAGCAGGACGCGTCCGAGTTAATAGACGCACTCAACTGTACAGGTTACGGAGCTACGAGCGTACCCGCCTACGGCAAGACGGGAGAAGTACAGATTGTTCATACTATCATAAGGCGCAGCGACCTGAAGGATGTCGTTGAAATCATCAGGAGATTTAATCCGAGAGCGTTTTACACGATAGGAGATGTCAGATTTGTCAAAGAAGGCGTATTTCCGCTGAAGAAATCTTTTTACGAAAGAGCCGGCCTGGGATTGCCTAAGATGTACCGCAAGGGAAAATAATCATTTGTCAGGTTGCCGGAGGGAACAAGGAGAGCGAACATGGCCAAAGTGAGCAGGAAGCGCTCGGCGAAGGCGGGCTTGCCGCCGGGGACCCTGGTCCATATAGGAGAAAGAAAAACAGAGCAGGTTCGAATTACCGTTATTGACTACGACGAGGCGAACTTCCAGGAGAAGCAGGTTGCATCGATTGAAGAATGTTTCGAGTTCAAAGCCACCCCCACCGTGACGTGGATAAACATCGACGGTCTTCATCAGGTGGATATTATCGATAAATTGGGCCGGCAGTTCGAGCTGCATCCTCTTATCCTCGAAGATATTCTTAGCACGGGGCAGCGTCCGAAGTTCGAGGACTTTGAAAGCTATGCGTTTATTGTGCTCAAGATGCTCAGCTACAACGGCGAGAAATACCGGGTGGAAGCCGAGCAGGTAAGTATGGTTCTCGGGTCGAATTTCGTACTATCGTTTCAGGAAAGCATCGGCGACGTCTTCGACCAGGTCCGGGACAGAATCAGAAACTCGAAAGGGCGCATCCGCAAAATGGGCGCTGATTATCTGGTTTATTCTCTGATGGACGCGGTGGTCGACAATTACTTCTTAATCCTGGAGCGGTTTGGCGAAAGAATTGAGTTTATGGAAGAAGAGCTGGTCGCCGATCCTACGGAAAAGACTCTTGGGCAGATTCACAATTTAAAAAGAGAAATGATATCTCTGCGCAAATCGGTTTGGCCTTTGCGAGAGGCAATCAGCGCCCTGGAAAGAAGCGAATCTTCACTTATCAAGGAATCGACGGGCGTGTATCTGCGGGATGTCTACGACCACACGATACAGGTCATAGACACGGTAGAAACTTTCCGGGACATGGTTTCGGGGATGCTTGACATTTATCTGTCGAGCATCAGCAACAAGATGAACGCGGTTATGAAGGTGTTAACGATTATCGCCACGATTTTTATTCCGTTGAGCTTTTTTGCGGGGGTTTACGGGATGAATTTCAGGTATATGCCGGGGCTGGAGTGGCGCTGGTCGTATTATGTTTTTTGCCTGATAATGTCCGTCATTGGTATCGGTATGCTAATCTGGTTCAGAAGAAAGAGGTGGCTTTAAGATCGCCGAATAATCTTGTGGTTCGATTTAGGGAGAGTGAATTATGAATCTGATTTTATTTATAATAGTGCTGGTAATATCATTTATTGTTGTGCGAATAGGTGCGATTGCATTTCAGTTAACCGGCCTTGAGTGGTCTTTGTCCAAGTTCCAGGCGCTGTCATGTTTTACCTCAACGGGCTTTACGACAAAAGAAGCCGAGCTGGTTACTGCGACCCCTCAAAGGCGGCGCATTGCAGCGACGCTGATAGTTTTGGGACACGCCGGACTTGTCACCATGATTGCGACGCTTGCAAATTCGTTGCGGGCGCGGGAGGTGATAGAGAGCAGACTTTCCAAGCCGATTTTGCCGTTCTTTTCTCTGGGGCCCTTCCTGGTGCAATTGACGAATCTGGTGATTATTGTGGCGGCGGTGTATGTTGTATACAAGGTGTTCACCAACACAGAGCTTGCCAAAAAGCTCACTGACGCTCTCAGAAGGAGAATCATAAAGAAGGAGATTTTTCAGCGGGTGTCGTTCGAGGAGCTTATGCTGGCAACCGGCGGCTACGGCGTTTCAAAGATCAATGTTTGCGCCGGCAGCCCCGTGCTCGATAAGACCCTTCTTGAGTCGGAGCTGAGGAAGCATGACATTATAGTCCTGGCAATAACAAGAGAGGGCCAGACAAACCCCAACCCGTCGGCGGATACAAAGATTCTGTTGGGCGACGAGCTGATATGCTTTGGAAAGCTGGAGAACATCAGAAACAGAATTTGCATGGTTTCTTAGCAGGCGATTGATAGGAAAGCTTTTCAAATGAGAACATTCCCCAGCGCGGGTTGGCGGAGTCGGCGGTCAATTAGTGGATACAAACAGAATGGGCGTAGATGTTTTAATTTTGAATACAGGGGTCGTGGATTTCAGGAGGGAGGATTTTGAATTCGCCGATGCGTTGGTAGGTGTAGGAGGACTGACCAGGTGCAAAGAAAAAGACAGGCCGGACCACTCTCAGGAACAACTGGCTCAGTGGACAAGAGAAGGTTTCGCCACGGCGGGAGGATGCGGAAACGCCGGCCCCGTGATGGCACGAGGCGGGTTGAAAGTAGCCATCGGGGTTAACCTGGGCAAGGGGGACTACGACGGCCTGGATGCGCAGGGCAGATTCTTCTATGATATGATGGTTGCCGGCGGAGTTGACGTGTCCGCAGTCTTGATTCACCCCCATTTGCCGACGGGGACCACCTATATTCACCAGAAAGGCTCTCAAGAGAGGGGCGGTATCGCCTACTTTCCTGGCGCCAACGATGATTTTGATTTCGAGTTATTCAAAGCAGCGGCTGAGCGTCTGAAGCCAAACATAGTTTATTATATGTACTGCGGTTTGTCCGAACGAGGGGATGGCAACGGCGGCAGAGATTTGGCTGAATTTGTTAAGTGGTGCCGGGGGAGGGGCATTGTTACTGTTGTGGATACGAGCACGCTGACGGCCAGTCCTGCCGAGATGATTCGAACGGGCGAGCCTGTGGCGGAATACAGGCTCCTGGAGCCGGTCTTGCCGGAGGTTGATGTATTTTTTGTTTCGGCCGACGAAGCTACAATGATAGAGAATACACTGAGGGGCCCGCAGAGTCGGCGGGATTCGAATGAACACCGAAATAATCGGCGATTCCTCGATTTTTTGGGCGAGAGATTCTGGGGCCGGGAGGGCAGAACGAGGCTGTTTGGAGTAACGTTCAGCAAGGGTGCGTACGAGAAGCATGTGCAGCCCGACGGGCAGGTAAGTGCTGCGGCGAGAATCGAATCGCGGTTCATGGCCGGCGAGGTGGTCGACCTGGTTGGCGCGGGCGACTCATTCAGGGCAGGGCTTATAACGTATATCGGGCGGAACCTTGAAGCGTTTAATAACGGGGACATGAACTTCGCCGAAGCCGTGCAGATGGGCAACCTTTTCGCGGCGCTTTACATAAAATCACCGCTTGAGGACAGGCACGGCGGTATTCGAAGCTATGACAAGATGCTGAAAGTAGTCCGCAGCGGCGTAACTTACCCGAGTTTTGATGCGCTGCAGGATGTTTTGCATCAGTGGGGGCCATCCGGCGGGTAAAGAGCGGGAGGGTGGGGAAGTTAGATTAAAAGTGAACAGGCAAAGAGGTTCTTCCGTGCGGGGAACGTGCGTTCCGACAGGCAATATCAAGCGGAGGTTGAGCCATGGGAAAGAACGGCATTAAGGCAAGAGGGCTGCTGGGCAAGCGCAGGCGTCTTGAGCACGAACTAAAACTGTGCGAGGCAAAACTCAAAGTGCTGATGGAGAACGTCAGCAGCGGGGTGGCAATATACGAGGCGCGGAACAACGGCGAAGATTTTGTTTTCAAGGATTTTAACGCGGCTGCCGAACAGATTGAAAAAATTGAAAAGGAAAAGGTGATAGGCAAGAGCGTTCTCGAAGTTTTTCCGGGGGTAAAGGACTTCGGTCTTTTTGAAGTCTTTCAGCGTGTGTGGAAGACGGGGGTGCCGGAGCACCACCCCGTTTCGACCTACAAAGACCAGCGAATAGCAGGATGGCGAGAGAATTACGTATTCAAGCTGCCCTCAGGCGAGATTATCGCGGTATATGATGATGTTACGGAACACAAGCACAGCGAGCTGGCCATTCGGATGAGCGAGCAGTGTTTCCGCGCGATTGCGGATTACACTTATTCATGGGAGGTGTGGGTCAGTCCGGCAGGCCGGCCGATGTGGACCAATCCGGCGGTTGAGCGGGTTGCAGGCTAGACGGTGCGAGAGTTAACGGGAATGTCGGACTATCCGGCGCCCATCGTTTACGAACAGGACCGGGAAAGAATAAGCAGGGCGTTCAGGTCGGCCTTAAAAGGAAGCACGGGCAACGACGTCGGTTTCAGAATACGGCGCAAGGATGGCAAGGTAATCCGGGTACAGATGTCTTGGCAGCCGATATATGATGACAAAGGTGTGTGCCTCGGTCATAGGGAAAGTATTTGCGACGTCACGGCTCAGAAGGAGGCCGAGGATGCATTGCAGAAAAGCGAGCACGAGAAGGAGAGTATTCTCGATAGTCTGGCGGAGCTTGTGGTGTATGAGGATAAACAGTTGAATATACTCTGGGCAAACCGGGCGGCGTGCGAATCGGTAGGTCGGGCGCGCGAGGAGCTGATTGGTCGTCGCTGTTATGAGTTCTGGGGCGAGGGCAACAAGCCGTGTGGGGAGTGTGCGGTTTTGAAAGCGATAGCGACGGGCCGGGTAGAGGAGATTGAACGGGTCGGACCGAACGGGAGAGCATGGTTTGTACAAGGCTCGCCGGTCAGAGACGAAAACGGCGAGATTATCGGGCCTGTTGATATCGCACTGGATATCACTGCGCGCAGACAGGCCGAGCAGGCACTGCGCGAGAGCGAGGAAAAATACCGCAGACTCGTCGAAGGCTCCAGGGACGCCTGAGAGCGGATTAAACGCAGGCTCATATCGGTTGGTCGCCAGAAAAGGAAATGAACCGAGGGGATTGTGAAGGAAATTATGATGGGAAACAGGAACGGAGTTCGAATCTCAGAGGGCGAGCTTGTTTTCAAGGCATCCCGCAGCAGCGGGCCGGGAGGGCAAAATGTAAACAAGGCCAACACGCGGGTTACGGTGTTTTTTGACGTTGCAAATGCGGCGGGGTTCTCCGAAGCGGAAAAAAGGCGAATACTCAAGCAGCTTGCGGCCAGAGCCGATAAAAACGGCGTAATAAGGGTTGTTTCGCAGCGGTATCGGACGCAAGAAGCGAACCGAAAGGCGGCGCTTGAACGGCTGCGGGCGCTGCTGACAAGCGCCCTGGAAACCAGAGCGGTGCGAAAGAAGACGAAAGCGCCCGCATGGGCCAAGGAGCGACGATTAGAAGAAAAAAAGCGGAGAGGCGCCTTAAAAAGAGAAAGAGGACAGAGGGACGTTCAGTTTTAGGTTTTTCAGTTCTTCAATTGGCAGAGGTTGGGGCAGGTGAGCGGATTTATGCGTTTTTTGGCAGGAGAGAGGCTGTTTTCATACTCCCAAATAAATTGTGCAGGAGAAGAATTTTTTTTACATTAAAACGGACGCGCAAGCCGTTTATATGAATGGCAAAGGTTCATTTTAATAGTAAGTGAGCGGGCCTGCGATGCAGGAAGATACGCGTTTGATCTGGAGACTGAAGCGCGGGGAAAGGGAGGCTCTGCGCCGGCTCTACGAAAAGTACAAGAATAAACTGCTTGCAATAGCCGCTTTGCTGCTGAACGACGGCAATGCTGCTGAAGATATTGTGCACGATGTTTTTGTATCTCTGGCTGCAGGCATCAGGTGGTTTGAGTTTCGGGGAAAGCTGGAGAATTACCTGATAACCTGTGTTGTTAACCGGGTTCGTGACAGGTTTCGCAGGAAACAGTACGAGGTGGTCGAAATTCGGCGGCTTGGGCAGATTGGTTCGAATTCCCCAGGGCCTGAGCAATCGGCTATGTTCAGCGAAGAAACGCAGTTGTTGATGGATGGGTTGGCGAGACTTCCGTTCGAGCAGCGAGAAGTAATAATATTGCATTTGAAGGGCGGGATGAAATTCCGGGAAATAGCGGCGGCACAGGGCGTTCCCGTCAGTACGGCTCAAGCCAGATACCGCTACGGGCTGGACAAACTGAGGTTTGTTCTGAATGCCGGGGTGATTGGATGAAGGGTCTAAGCGACACAGAGCGTCGTATCGTGGAATTGCAGGTCGGTGCAACCGCGTCGGCGGACGAGCGCATACTCAGTGATGCTTTTGCGGCCCTGGAAGAATCGCTGCGGACAGAACAGGCCGGAATCAGCCCGGGCATCCGGCAAACGATTGCAAGAAGCACAATAATAAAGCTTGCGGGGGCAGCAGTGATAATCATAGCAGTCCTGCTGGGGGCCCGATTGTTTACCGTTCCCAAACCCGAGGAGCCGCCGAGTACGCTGCCGCCGGCGGTGAAGCCCGCGGAAAGGGCACAGCTCGAAAGTATTATGGAGATGTTTCTCGCTCGTGACGTTAACGGTCTGGTGGCGATGCTCTCGCAGGGACAATTCAAGAGCCAGGTGCTTGCCGCCATTTGCCTGGGCGAGATTGGCGATGACAGGGCATTGCCGGAGCTGATGGGGCTTTATCTGTCGGCGGAAGAGAATCTGCCGGAAGGCTATACGGAGAATCCGTTTGCAGGACCGATTGAAAAGATTATAGAACGCACCGAGGCGGAGCAGGCCAAAAGCAGGATTGAAGCGGATGCCAACAAGATACCTGAAGGCGACGCCAATAAAGGCGGGATGGCGTATCCGCCGGCGCCGACGGAAAAGGTGTTAGACCTGAGGGTGATAAACAAACAAACCGGCGGGCCGCTGGCGGGCGTCAAGCTCGATATCCAAATCGTGAAGGATGGGTCCGATGAGGAACGCGAGGAGGCGACGGATGAGCAAGGGTGGTGCAGGATTGAGCTTGGCGAGAGAGAGACGAATTACGTTCGCATAGAGACGCAAAAGGAAGGCTTTGTGCCTGTGCAAGTTGTGTTCCGCAGGGACAAGGAGGGCGCTCAAATTCCCGAGAGCTACACGCTGGTTCTGGAGCGGGGGACGTCGATCGGCGGTTTTGTTCAAAATGAAGAAGGCGAGCCGATAGAATGGGTCACTGTGTATCTTATGTTGGTGTCACGCACCTCTGCAGGCGTGAACGAGCGTGTTTTCCTCGTAGATCATCAGGAGAAGACGGATGCGAGCGGTTTTTGGCAGTGTACCCATGTGCCGGCGCAGATTGATGACATCGGGATTCGCCTGGCGCACGCGGATTACATGGACGACGAGGCGTACGGAGTGACCAAAAAACCTTCCACGGAAGAGCTGCGTCAGATGGTGGGGGTGATGGTGATGCGCAAAGGGCTGGACGTGGTGGGCCGGGTTCTCGATTCGAACGGGCAGCCTATAGAGGGAGCGAGGGTTGGGCAAGGGTCGGACCGGTACGGCACTTATTATCCGACTGTCAAGACGGGTGCTGAGGGGAGATTTAAGTTTGCCCAATCGCGGCCGGGGCAAATGGTTCTTACCGTTCAGGCAAAAGGCTATGCGCCGGACCTAAAGGAGTTTGCGGCACACGCGGATATGGAACCGGTCGAGTTTTATCTGCGGCGGGGAAGAATTATTCGCGGGCGCGTCGTCGACTCGAACGACAAGCCGATAAGCAATGTGTTCGTCTCGGCCGACACCTGGCGGGGCCATCGTTCCATCGACTGGAATTCAAAGACAGACTCCGAAGGCCGTTTCAGGTGGGATGATGCGCCGGAAGACGAAGTTTTCTTTATGGTGGCCGGAAGGGAATACGTTACTATCTCCGGTCTTGCTCTGTCAGCTTCGGCACAGGAGCATATAATCGAAATGCATCGTCCGCTGCGGGTCAGGGGCAACGTTATAGATGCCGTCAGCAAGGCGCCTGTCAGAAGCTTCAAGCTGATACCGGGAACGAAGTCCAAAAGCGACGGCCGGGTTGGCTGGTCGCGGGGGCAAGCGGCTGCATTCTCCAACGGCAGCTATGAATTCGAATTCAATTATGCGGGCGACCTTTACACAATTTTGATTGAGGCTGAACGGTATCAGCCAGGCATTTCGCGTGTGTTCGATATTGCCGAGGAACAAGCTGTTTTCGACTTTGAACTTCAAAGGGGCGAGGGGCCCAGTGGGGTCGTGTATCTGCCGAGTGGTGAGGCGGCCGTGAATGTGGAAGTGGCCCTTTGCACAGCCTCGGCGGGTGCGCATATCCGCAATGGTCAGTTTTTCCAAAAGCAATACCAGCGAATTATTGCAACCGGCGCCAATGGGCGGTTCTCTTTTCCGCCACAGACTGAAACATACCTGCTTGTGGCAGTGGGGGATGAAGGCTATGCGAAGGTTACGGAGGAGGATTTTGAGTGGGCCGGCCATATAATTCTTCAGCCGTGGGGACGTGTGGAGGGTGTAGTTCGTATTGGAGGCAAACCAGGCGCCAAAGAGGATCTGTGGCTCGACAGCGAACTGCCTGCCAAATATGCCGTGCCGAGGGTCAGATGTGATTATCAGACAGTCAGCGACGCGCAGGGCAAGTTTGTGTTTGAACGGGTTGTGCCGGGCACAGCCAGAGTCGTCCATGAGAAGCGCAGGGTCGGGCAGATGAGCGATAGCCGGGTGGCGCCGGTGGAGGTGGTGGCCGGCGAAACGGTGAGCGTTGTCATCGGCGGCCAGGGCAGAACTGTTGTCGGGCGAGTAGCTGTGCCCGCCGACTATGGCAAGCCAATAAACTGGGCCAATGGGTATCACTGCCTCAGCCGAAAGCCGCCGGAGCCGCCAACTCCCGAGGGTTTTGAGCAAATGCCGACGGAAGAGAGACTTGAGTGGATTGAAACATGGGAAGCTTCGGAAGAGGGCAGACGATTCGAGAAGTCAAGCCTTGAGAACAGGCAGGCTTATGGCGTGTATATAGACCACGAAGGCAAATTCCGGGTCGAGGATGTCCCTGCGGGAACTTATAATCTGCAGGCGGCTGTTTGGGAGCGCGCGAAAGAGAGGGAGTACTGGATAGGCGCGGTGATCGGGACACTGAATTACGAGTTTGCGGTACCAGATGTGAATGAGCAGACGAGCGATGAGGTTCTTGATATCGGAACGCTTGAGCTGGAGATAAAGAAGCATCTGAAGGTCGGGGATTTTGCCCCTGCGTTCGAGGCCGAGACTTTTGACGGCAAGACGGTGAACCTGGCGGACTTTAGCGGCAGGGTCGTGCTGCTGAGCTTCTGGAGCAGCCGGGACCCTCAGAGCGTAGAAAAACTGTTGCAGGTCGAGGGGACTTACAGGAGTTTCGGCAGAGACACCCGGCTGGTTATGATTGCCGTTTCGCTGGACGATGACCTCGAAGATACCAGGGACTTGCTGAAAAACAAGCAGCTAAAATGCATAAATTGCTTTGCGGATGAGAAGACAAGAGGAATTGCGTCGAGAGACTACGGCGCGGCAAGAGTAACCGTGTACGCGGGGTACGAGAGGCTCACGTTTCCCTGTTTATTTGTCATAGGTCCGAAGGGTGCGGTTTTGTCGAGAAATCCGAGTTCGGAGCAGTTGGAGTCAACGCTCGATGCAGCGCTCGGAATGTAGGGGCAGGGCAAGAGCAATGTAAAAGTCCTCGTGCGAGCTACCGAGAAGGAAAGCAAAAGAGAGTTTCAAGTAGTCCGAGGTCGAGTCGTTTTCACCCGGCCTTTTTTATACGCTTTTGCACCGTGGGGCGGTTTTTGGCGCAGAAAGTCATATCCGTGGGAAAAATTTGTTTTTTCCTGTAACAAAAACCTGAAGAAGGGCGTCATATAACTGTAGAGAGCGCTATGTATACGCTGTTGGAAAATATCAATTCGATGGGAAAGGCGTTTATAGTATTTGCCTTTCCCATGCTTATTCAGTCGAGCGGGCTGATAGTAATCCTGCTGCTGACGGACGTGCTTTTTCTGCGCAAGAAAGTACGCGCGGCATATCGGTACTGGCTGTGGATGTTGTCGCTGACGCCCTTTATTCTTGCGGGTCTGTTGCCGTTTCCGATAAATTGTGTATACTGGTTGGGCGATAAAATAACTTATGCAGCAGCAGTTGCCGACCGGCTGGCTGCCCCGCTGACGTGGGAGGCGATAATGGGGCTGATTTGGCTGGGAGGAACGATGAGTATGACGTTGTTATTGTTGCAGCGGGCGATATGCGCAAGGAAGCTTGTTGCTCAGGCCAGAAACGCAAACAATATTATGAACAGCGTCCTTAAGTACTGCCGCGAATGTATAGGAGTAAAAACGGAAGTGGTGTTGAAGGTTTCGGCGAAAGTGACGAGCCCGGTTGTATACGGCTTGTGGCGGCCGGTGATTTTGGTGCCGCACAATCTGGCGCCGAGTCTGGGATCGAGACATTTGCGGTCGGTCTTGCTCCACGAGCTTGCTCATATCAAACGAGGCGACTTGTGGGCGAACCTGATACAGACTGTTTTACAGATTATTTATTTTTATAACCCGCTGCTGTGGGTGGCGAACTCGATAATCCGCAGGGTGCGCGACCAGGCGGTGGATGAAAGGGTGGTTTCAGCAATGGGTGAAAAGGGACGATGGTATCCGGAGACGTTGGTAAACCTTGGGAAGTTAAAATCTAACCGGCCGGCTTTGAATCTGCGTATGGTGGGAGTTGCGGAATCCCGAAGCTCGCTGGCCGAACGAATTAAACATATCAACAGCCGGCCGACGTCGAGCGGTACAAAGGTCGCCAGTCTTATGCTGATTTTGGTTGGTGTTGTTACGGCATTTCTGCTGCCTGCGGCAGAGGCGGCCGAGAAAGCCCCCGAGGCGGCGGGCCGGCACGTGGATTTGTACGGCGACCCTCTGCCGGCAGGGGCGGTTGCAAGGCTGGGAACATTCCGGCTGAGGCACAATGGTCACGCCGAGGCCGTGGCATTCTCGCCGGACGGTGCCACGATAGCATCAGCAGGCAGAGACAGAACGGTCATCATTTGGGAAACAGCCACAGGTAAAGTCCGCCACCGCCTTGTCGGACATACCAACACTATTAATACGCTCGCTTTTTCCGGCGACGGCAGAATGCTGGCGTCCGGCAGCCTCATGAACGGGCAGGTCATATTGTGGGACCCCGTTAAAGGGAAGAAGCTGAAAGAACTTCCGCGGAAGTACAGCATCCACTCGGTAGCATTTTCCCCCGACGGCAAAGCGGTGGTGAGTGTTTCGGAAAGCGGAATCCAGCTTACCAATGTTGCCACGGGCGCAGAGCAGATTAGCATCAAGGGAGGGGATATGTACTGGGCTGTATTGACTCAGGACGGCAAGACTATCGTCTCTGCAAGCCGGAGGGACAGGAACGATTCCGCGGTTCAGCTTTGGAATGTCGCTACAGGCAAAAAAGTACGCAGCTTTCAGTGGAACAAGATTTATTCTTTGGCTCTCGCCCCCGACGGAAGAAGGCTGGCGCTGGGCAATCGCGAAGGCCCGATCCGCGTCTTGGATGTCGTCTCCGGCCAAATAGTGGCGGACTTTCCCTCCCCAGGCGACGGTGTCAGATGGAACGCCGCCATGGCCTTTTCGCCGGACAGCGAGCTGCTTGCCTCGGTCGGCAGCTCCAACGAGAGCCGTGCGGCGCGTATCCTGTGTCCGAAAACGGGTAAGGAAACGGCCAGATATGACGGACAGCAAGATGGTGCGCTGTCAATTGCTTTTTCCGCCGACGGCAAAATGCTCGCTATGGGCGAGTGGCTTGGGAAAATCACCGTGCTGAATGCGGCAACCGGCCAGGAGCTTGTCAAAACAACAAGCCATCTGTCAGAGGTGCGGTCGGTGGCATTCAAGGGGCAGACAAACGTGATAACCAAGAGCATGGACGGGACCATCCGTTTTTGGGAGGCGGCCACGGGTGTTCAGCAGAGCTTGCTGCGCGCTTACTGGCGCTGTGCAATCTCTCCTGACGGACGGATAATGGCCTCGGCTACCGCTAATAATTTAATCCGGCTTTATGACATGGCAGCCGGGAGTGTTCTTGGCATGCTTGCGGGACACGAATCATCTGTCGAACACTTCGCCTTTAGCGCAGACAGTAATACTCTGGCTTCGCTCGACGAAGGCGGAACTCTGTATCTGTGGGACGTGGCCGCCGGCAAACAGCTTGTCAAGTTCGAGTCACCGGTAAGGGCGGGGATTATCGTTTTTTCCGCCGACGGCAGGACTCTGGCATCGGCAATGCCGGCCGTAGACGAAAGCTGGGCCCGCCAGAGTTTGGCTGACAATGATTTTCCGATATGCCTTTGGGACACCGCGACCGGCAAAGAGATGGCTAAACTCGGTGCAGGCAAGGACCCGGCAGGCTCGCTGGCGTTCTCGCCTGACGGCCGGCTGCTGGCGTCGGGACACGGTTACTTTAACAAGAGGCCTCGCGTCGGTCCGGGCGGGCGCCTCATCATGCCCGCCAGCAGCAATGCGATAGTATTGTGGGACGCCGAAACGGGAAAACAAACAGCAAGCCTGAAGGGCCATACCGAGGTGGTATCGTCGGTCGCATTTTCGCCGGACGGCGCACTTATGGCTTCCGGCAGCATGGACGGGACTGTTCGCCTGTGGGACGTGTCGGCCCGCAAAGAGATTGCCAAGCTCGAGGGACACGGGGTGCCGGGTCTCAAGGGCGTGGAGTACGGCGGCGTCTACAGTGTGGCATTCTCGCCTGACGGGAAATTGCTTGCATCCGGCAGCCGGGACGGAACCGCGCTGCTTTGGGACGTCAATGAAGTCACAAAGTCCTCGAGGGCGGCGCCGGCCAACCCGTCCGGTAAGGCGATTGAACCTATCGCCGTCAAGCCGAAAGACCGTAAATGACCGCAGGTTCGGTCAGGTGACTACTTTGGTATACGAATGAAGTGCGGGTTTGGACCCTTTGGGACTTTGATGTTGAGCGTTTTTACGCTGTCCGACCCGTAGAAACAGCCTGGGCCGTAATACCATCCCTCTTTTGCCGCCTCATAATCGCTCCTGGTTCTTAACTGCGGCGAGCCTTTCGAATCGACGATAACAGCAGCAGGCTCTTTGCCGCAGTGCACCCAAAGCTCATACGCCAAATCAGAAACGCTTATCGCCACCTTTATTATCGCGGCGTCCTCCGAGCAAACGAAGCGCGTCTTCCAGATACCGCCCCCGACCTTTTCACAGTCGTACATTACGTATGTCGACGGGGCGCCGGCATCCGGATAAACGTCGAGGCTAATGGGGTCAGCCTTTTTCTCATAGATGTAGCTCATTTCCGGCATCATCGGGATTATGGCGCCGGATTTTACAAACATAGGCAGGCCGTCTTTGCCATACAGCGGGGCGCTAACGGTGACAGTTTGGCCGCCGTCGTATTCTTTTCCCGTCCAATAGTGAATCCATTTGCCTTTTGGCAAATACACGCTCCACTCGTTGACTTTTTCCAGAACGGGCGCGACGAGGATTAGCCGGCCGAGCATGAACTCAAAGTCCTTATCGTAAGTATTCTTGTCGTCCTGATAGTCGAAGACCAGCGGCGCCAAAGCCGGCCGGCCGGATAAAACGGCTTCGATGGCGCCCGTATAAAGATACGGGTGCAGGCGGTAGCGCAGTTTAAGGTAATAGCGGTACAGGTCCTGCTGCTGCTTCGTAAGCTGCCAGGGAAGCATCGCGCCGAACTCACCGGTGCCGTGCGATCTGGAGATGGGGACAACCGGTACGAGGTTTATCATTCGCCGTATGACGTTGTATTCGTCCAGAGGATTCATTCCGGGACGACCCCGGTCTATGAAGCCACCCAGCTCGACCAGGCAGAAGGGATATAGTGACAGTCCTCCGTTTCGCAGCCAGTTCAGGTCGGTTCTGATAAACTCGAGGCCGTGCGGCAGGTCGCCTGCAAAGGGAATGATATATCGGTGTCCCCCTATTGGCCCGCCCCGGCTGATAACGGGTCGGCCATAAAGCCCCATTTTCGCCATGCCGTCAAAGACATTCTTTGCCCACAGTGAGCCGAACAGCTCGTGAGTCTCGTAGCCATTTGCGAACTTCTCCATGCCGGTGTACATTTGGGAGCGTTCGGAGTTGTCCTGCCACCAGAAGGCGTTGCCGTCCTTGAGCCGGGGCACGTGTAACGCCCAGTACTGCTGGCAGATACCGGCTACGGTCGGGTCATACTTCTTCCAGTCAAAAAGCGGATGAAAAAGGGCGGTGCTCAGGCCCGTCTTAAAGCCCATTTTACCGAGGGTTTCATACATGTGGGCAACATCGGGGAAAAGCGAGGACCATTTGAAACCGGCGTCCATGCCCTGGTAATCAATAATAATTACATCGCAGGGCCAGTCGCCTTCGCGGTACTTGCGGGCGACTTCCAGAACGTCCTTCTGGCCCCAGTCGCAACACTTGCATTGTATATGGCCGAAGAACCACTTGTCAGGCAGCGGAGGCCGGCCGACGATGTCGATGTACCTTACCAGGATATCCGCAAGGGTGGGACCGTACATCAGGTAGTAATCCATGTCCCAGCCTTCCATGCAGCCGGAGGTCCCCTCGAAGGAGTATTCGCCGGGCGTCGTGCCCATCTTCAGGGTAACATCATCGTCGAGGTTGTTGAAAAAAACTCCATAGCCCCGCGTGCTCATGAACCAAGGGACGGGAAAACCGCCTATCCATTTCGTCGTCTCGAGCTCTCTGGCGTAGCAGGTCATCTGCTGTCGGCGCATATCGAGCGGGTGGTTGTGCGCCCCGAAACCAAAGAAATGCTCATCATCAGGCAGGGCCATCGTTTCATAAACCTTCGAGCCTTCGTAACCGAGGCCGGCATTGACGATTCCCTCCTTCTCCATAACCAGCAGGCTTCCTCTGGCATCGTAAAAGGCCAGTTTGAAAGGCTGCTTCCTGACCTTAACGAGCAGCTTGCCCGCTTGAATGTTATAGACGACCCCTTCAAGGTCGGCGTCAAACGCTTCATTAACCTGAAAAGACGCGCCCGGCCAATCATAATCTATAACAGCGTAGGGGCCGTTTTCGTCGAGGTGCAGAGTGTCCCTGGGGAAATCCCTGCCTGAGGGCGCCATGTGGACCCTGACAAGGTCATCCGCGAGGAAGCTCAGCTTTACCCTGCCATTTTCGCAATTGAAGGTGATATTATTGCCGTCCTTTTCGTACGAATTGACATCGCCCATTATGGTATAAGCCTGAGCGATATTCCCGATGCCGGCGCAAAGGACGCCGAAAAGTACGACTGCCACGAACTTTTGACTGCTTTTGGGAAACATGCCTTTCTCCTGTCCGTCAAACTGAATAAAGGTCGGACGGGTCCGACCTGTCGGACTGGTCTGGCCGATACTACCGCCGATTTTAACGTCTCCGGCGATTCAGTCAAGGATTGGTTTTGCGCCTCCGGCTGTTAAGGAATGCTCAGGCGGGAAAATTTTTTGGAAATTCCTGCGGTATTCTGTCACAATTTTTCATTATTTCCGTCATTGTTGGTGAAAGGAGACGTTCATTGACGCAAGCCGGGCAGCAGAAAAGCGTTGAAGCCGTGAATGCGGGCGAGCGGCGAGCGAGCTTGACGCCGGAGATGCTGATACGTAAGTACTCAGCAGCGGTGCTGGGGCTGTGTATAGCCCATACGAAGAACTTTCACGATGGCGAGGATATCATGCAAGAGGTTTTCTTAAAGGCAATTACGAAACTCAAGACCTTGAGGGACGAAACTCGCGCCCGCTCCTGGCTGCTTAAGATTGCCCGCCGGATGTGCGTTGATTATTATCGGCAGCATTCGAGCAGCGAGCCTGTGCCGGATGATTTGCCGGCGCCGTCGGACCCGGCCGATGAGCATATCAGCCGCCTTCATAAGGCCATATCCAGGCTGCCGGAAGGTTACCGCGAGCCGATTACTCTTTATTACCTTGACGGCCGCAAGTGTGCGAGTGTGGCCCGGACGCTGGGAATCAGCGAAGACGCTGTGCGCAGCCGGCTGGTCCGCGCGAGGCTCCGGCTGCACCAGATATTGTCGGGGGAATGCCTATGAATAATCAAAAAAACGACTGTCAGAATCGCCGGGAAGCGATTGCCGCGCTCGTGCTGGGCGAGATAGAGCCGCAGGATGCGGACACACTGAGAGAACATATTGCCGCGTGTGAGAGCTGTCGGTTGCTGTATCAGGCTTTGACGGACGAGGAAGAATCAATCCGCGCAGCATTCGAGGCAATTTCAGATAGAAGCCAAACCATACAACACAATCTTGTGGACCAGTTTGGCAGACAAGACGTAAGGGCCGCAGACAAAGTCAGGGAGCAAAGAAAAGCAAGAGATATCAGCTTTATTTGGAGAACGATTATGAGAAGCAAACTAACGAAGCTGGCCGCCGCGGCAGTGGTTATAGCTGCCGTTTTGGTATATGGCTGGCACAGGAATGAGAGGGGCGCCGGCACCAAATCGCTGACATATTTCAGTTTGATTAGTCAAGCCCGCGCAGCAGAAGCGAAACTATTCTACCAGGAAGGCATTACGCATATAGTCAATGAAATCGTTGTTTATGCGACTTCCACAGATAAGACCATCAGCCGTCAGTACAAATCCGACCTGCAAGAAAAGGCCGATAAGCTAAATTCATTTTTGGAATATAACTGGCTGCCGATGTGCTCGGTACAGGCCAGCGGCCGGTTCCGCTTTAACCAGCTCCAGCTTCCTGCGGCGGATAGTCAGCCTTACACTATCGTTGATGAGTCCTGGTATGATTCGGCGACCGGAAATTTCGCCAGAGTTCTCAAGCTTGACGAGGAAATGTTCTTTGCTAATTCATACGACGGTCAATTCGTGTACGCCTCAGAGGCGGGCCCGGACGGAACTTGCCGGCTGATTAAAGAGCAGGCGGCCGATGACTTCACTGCTCCGCAAAACCCCGCCGAGTTTCTTGGCATCACAGCGGGCCTGCCAAGTACCATTGACGAAGAATCCGGCGCTCCGATACGGGAAATTTGGGAAGGCAATCTTGCCGACGGTACTGCCGTTCGTATCGCCAAGGCGGGCTTTACGAACTTGGGCGGAGAGCTCACGGCCTATTGGCTCTTCAAGGTTCGCAAGGATGACAGCACGATTGCAGAGATGGAATTCATAATTGCCGGCAAGCCCCAGCTCTTGATCCGAAGAGTCTTGTGTGAAACCGTGGGCACTGCGGGTGTGTCGTGGAGTCTCGACGAATTCCCGGAAAAACTTACTGCCGAGCAGGAAGCTCCCAAGCCGGTGGTCAAGGCTGACATGGTAATTCCTAATGTGTCTGTGGAGCACATGGTCGAGAAAGCCAAGTTTGAAACCTACATTTTCGCCAAGAATCCGCCCTGGGCAGGTCATCGGGAGATTGTCGACTGCCTGGACCCCCCCAGCCCGGGCTATCGAATGTTTTTCATCGCCTATCGGGCCGACGACGGCCGGCATGTGGTTATGGTCCAATCACACAGTTACAATAAGATGCTCGGCAATTTTGCAAAACAGGGACAGCAGGGACAACCGGTTTATACTTCACCCAACGGCTTTAAGGTGTGGGGAGGCGGCCCTGACAAGTGGTACTCCGAAATTCTGCTTTCTAGCGCCCGGGCCTGCATCAAGGACCCGCCGGCTGACGACCGTATTGGTTATGTGCTCGAATCGCCGGCGGGCACCTTCCCGGCCCTGGCTGTCAACGGCCCTCTGACCGAAGAAGAACTGCATAGTCTGATTGACAGCCTCGTTGCCGCGAGGGAATACGCGGAGGAATGATTGTCGTGGCCCCCGGAAGTATTCTGAAGAAACGGGCGGTTCTGTTGGCGATTTTGGCTGGGTGCAGTTTTTTAGGTTGCCGGTCCGACCCTGCCCGGGACGCCGCTTTGCCTGAGGCGCGCGAAAACGAGGCTAATGCGCCGCCTAATGCACAAGCCGATTCGAGGGCGGAAACCACAGACGACCAGGAAAAAGAAAAGGTGTTGGACCTGGCAATCAAAATGAGCGGGAAGAAATTTTCCTCCGATGAGCGAAACATTATATCGAGAATGCTTAGCTTGAATGAGAACGACCTTGTAAAAGGCCTCCATGTTTTTGCCGAAATTTCCAACGGACGGTATCCGAGCCGACTTGACGCAAAAACGGCGATAAAAGAGACAAGCGGCCTCGGAGCGAATTGGAGCGGAATTCCAAAAGAGGAACAAAAAAAGAGGGCTCGGGATATTTTCTTTGCTGCCGCCTACTATGAGAAACTGGCAAGGGAGAAAAAGGATGTGACATACTACGGGGACGAGGTGACTTTCGGGGATAGCGGCAAGGTGCTGATGCGGTGGAAGCTTTCGAAGGATGAGTACAGAGTGATTTTCGGAGACCTCAGCGGGGGCAACATTAGCGGCGAGAGGTTGGCTGAGCTTGAAAAGGGATTAGCAGAATAACAGATTCGATGCTCATAACAGCTTCAGCCGGGCTTTTTTGGCCCGGTTTTTTTATGCGTGTTTGTGAGGCATAGAGGAATTTGGCGGGCCGGTGGTGAATATAGAAAAGAATATGTTTTGATTTATATTAAAATGGGCGGGTCATTCGTTGTATATTTGGAACGAGGTCGATTTCGAGGCTGATTGGGCGGACGCTGAATGCTGGAAGACAGGTTACTTGTTCGCAGATGTAAACAGGGCAGCGGAGACGCTATGTGCCGAATCTATGAGAAGTACAAGGATTATCTGCTGACGCTGGCGAGGGCCCTTTTGGGTGACAGGCCGGCAGCCGAGGATGCGGTCCACGATGTATTTATCTCATTTGCCGGTTCGGTGGAAAGCTTCACGCTAACAGGAAGTTTGCGAGGCTACCTGGCAACGTGCGTCGGCAATCTGGCGCGAGACCGCATACGGGCCAGGAAGCAACAGACCAAGAATCTTGATTCGGCGGCGGAAATTGAATCAAATTCGACCAATCCCCAACAACAAGCGATAGAAAGAGAGGAGTTGACGCGGTTGAGGGAGGCTATGAGTCAATTGCCATACGAGCAGCGGGAGGCGGTGGTGCTGCATCTTAAAGGCGGGATGAAATTCAGAGAGATAGCGCGGCTGCAGGATGTTTCGACCGGGACCGTTCAGGCGAGGTATCGGTACGGGCTGGATAAATTGCGGTCGATGCTAAATAGCGAGGTGACAAAATGAAGACTGGCTGGAATGCGAAAAAGCTCATTAAGGAGCTGCGTGATACAACCAGCGCCGATATTGATGAGCGGACTGTTAAGGATATCTTGGGAGCAATGCAGCAATCGGCGAAACAAGAACCACATTCGGCTCAGCCGAATTTCTGGAAATACATAATGGAAAGCAGGCTCACAAGATTGGCCGCGGCGGCGGTGGTGCTCATCGGATTTGGGGTGGCGGCCAGAATATTTCTTCGTCCTGCTGGCAGGTCTGCTGTGGGACAAGGCCAGGAAAGTGTGTATGCCGAAATGATTAAGATCAGGCAGATGGCCGCCTCCGGTGATGTTGCAGGTTTGGCGTCAATACTCGCCGAGGGGCGATTCGAAAGCAAGCTCGTGGCTGCCAACTTTCTTGCAAAAATGGGCGACCTGCCGGCCCTTCAGGCGTTGTCGATGCACGCTGCCGGAAATCTAATTATCGAGGGCAAAGAGGGCAGGCTTCTGCTTCGTTCGGCCAAAGGAGCGGACTGGCTTGAAGTGGATGGAAGCACGTTGCTGGTGCACACGGACGAAAGTATTCAGGCCGCCACAAAGATTCGTATAACCCATGATATTGAAGGCGACAGCGAGGATTGGCAAAAGCGTCAGACGGAATTTCGTAGACTGCGCGAGGAGCGTGTTGACTTGGAAGAGAAACTGGCCCAACCGATCCCGGACATACCTGAAGACGCAAATCAACTCAGGGCGCGGTTGGCCAAGATCAATGAGTTGCTTGATGGAATAGATGGTGCTGTATATGTAACTGTCGATAGTGGTCGACTTGAATTGCACAGCCCTTTTCATGGTCGTCGAGCTTATGCTGAACTGTCAGACGGGATAGTCCGCGTAGAGGCCCATGGCAATGTTGTCGAGGCAAACAGTGTCACTATGCTGCACGGACAATTGAGACCTGTGCGTACTGACGGGCCGCCTCTGCCGACACCCGGCTGGCGCGAACGGTTTGACCGGCTGTATTCGCTCAATGATGGCGAGGTCCTTCGCTGGGTGCGTGCCCCTTTTATTCCTGAACGACAGATTTATGCCACTCAGGAATTACATTACTACTCATCAACCAACAACCCTCCACCACCGGGTTACCTCTTCTTCCGTTGGGATGGCAAGTTGTACTGGTGGGCGCTCGCTATGCATGAGTGCTCACTCGGCTCTGTGTTGATGTCCATCGGCCTCGAGCGCTACGAATACAATGATGAACCTCAGAAGCTTAGCCCGCTCAAGCTGGGCGGTGACTGGATTGAGCGTAAGAACGCACCGATGGAGGACAAACTCAGTGCTCTTGAGAAGATCTTGGAGCATGGATTGGGCCGAAAAATAAGATTCGAGAAGCGCAAAGTGAACCGCGACGCGATAATCGTGCGCGGCCAATACAAGCACGTGCCCTTGGAGGGGGTCGAACACCCGGATAATATCTATGTTTATCCCGATTCCTGGAAAGATTTCAGCGGCCCGGAACCCATCGCCGGTGGGGGCACTTGCAGTGTCGCCAAAATGACCGAAATGGTGGGCGGCGCTTTCGATCGGCCGGTCGTTTTTGAAACAGACAACCTTTCCGACATTACTGTGGGCTATTTCAATTCTGTGTCGTACGATTTAGCGATAGCCAATGTCAAAAGCGCAGAAGAGAAGCAGGCAATTCTGGACTCAGTTCTGCGGAACCTTACCCGGCAGACCTCGCTGCAGTTCGAATATGGTCAGTGTGAGAAAGACATCTGGTTCATCACAGAACAGAACCAGACCGAATAACACGTTAGAATCGGCCGAAAACAGCGGGAGAAGAAATGAGCTGATTACAAACCGAACATTGCCACGATTCGATAGGCCCGGCCTGATTCTGTGGGGCCTCCTCTGTGCTTTTGAAGCAGCGAACGCCTTAGATATCGAGGTTTTGGACTTCGAGGGCGTGGTCGCGGATGAAGTTTCGGCGTTTCTCGACGTCGTCGCCCATCAGGATGCTAAAGAGCCTGTCGGCCTCGCCGGCGTCGTCGACCCTGACCTGCAGGAGGGTCCTGGTGGCCGGGTTCATCGTCGTATCCCATAACTGGTCGGCGTTCATCTCGCCGAGACCCTTGAAGCGTTTTATCTCGACCCCTTTGCCGCCAATCTGCCTTATGCCGGAGCAGATATCGCTGAGCGAGGCGACATCGTATTTGTCCTGGCCGTTGATTAGCTGAAACTTGGTGGGCAGGGCCTCGCCGGAGACAGCCTTAAGGGGCTTCAGCAGAAAATCATTCAGGTCCAGGCCGTAGTCGGTCTTGAGCTTTTCATTTATCTGATTAATCCGAGCCACCTCGTGCAGTTCCTCGGCGACGAGTGCATCTTCGTCGTCGCCCTGTGCTTTTATGCGGTCGGTCAGCTCGCCGAGCCGTTTCTCGTATTCGCTTTTTTCGTAATAAACTTCGTCCTGCTGCCCACGAATACAGATGCGGAACAGCGGCAGGCGCATCCCGTCGTAATATGCTTTCACAAAGTCAACGAACCTGATTCCCCGCCTGGCCAGGACGGCTACGATTCGTTCGGCATCGGCGAGGGCTTTTACCAGTTCGGAAAGCTGCTTGTCCGAGACCTTCTTGGCGTTGTCGCCGTCTCTTATCAAGAGCTCGGTCCCTTCAAGGCCGCGGGCAATCATTCGCTTATGCATTTGATTTTCGCTGAGTATATACTCGGATTTCTTTTTGCCCTTGACCTTGACTTCATAAAGCGGCGGCTGGGCGATATAAATCATATCATTGTCAAATAGCTGCTGCATTTGTCTGAAGAAGAAAGTCAACAATAACGTGCGTATATGGGCGCCGTCGATATCGGCGTCGGTCATCAGTATCACTTTGCCGTACCTGCACTTGCTCAGGTCGAACTCGTCGGTTCCGATGCCGGTTCCCAGCGCACTGATAATGGTTCGAATTTCGTCGTGCGCCAGCATCTTTTCCATGCGGGCCTTTTCGACATTGAGGATTTTCCCCTTCAACGGCAGGATGGCCTGAATGTTTCTGTCCCGGCCGCCCTTGGCAGAGCCTCCCGCTGAGTCGCCTTCGACGATAAATATCTCTGTGGTTGCCTTTTCCCTGCTGGCGCAGTCCCACAATTTCCCGGGCAGGTTGGCGCTGCCCAGCGCGCCTTTGCGCCTGGTTAATTCGCGGGCTTTCCGGGCGGCCTCTCTGGCGGCGGCGGCCTGTATCGCCTTGTTCAGTATTACTCTGGCCTCGGGCGGATGTTCTTCGAGATAGTGACCGAGCTGCTCGTTGACGGTGGTCTCAACGAAACTGCCCACCTCCGGGTTGGTCAGCCGGACCTTTGTCTGTGCCTCAAAATGAGGGTTGGCAAGCTTTACCGCTACCACGGCGGTCAATCCCTCCCGCAGGTCTTCGCCGGTGGTTATCTGGCCGTTCTTTAGCAGGTTGTTGTTCCTCGCATAATAATTCATCGTGCGGGTCAGAGCGGTTCTAAAGCCCGAAAGGTGCGTGCCGCCGTCTATGTTGCGGATGTTGTTCGCAAACACCAGCACGTTTTCGTTATAGCCGTTGTTGTACTGCAAGGCGATTTCGCAGCTCAACATGGCTTCGGAGTCTTCTTTGGAGAAGTAGATAACGTCATTGTGCAGGACCTCTTTGCCCTCGTTGAGGTGCCTGACGAAGGCCTTGATTCCCTCGTCAAACTTGAAAACCTCCTTCTTGTTTTCTCTATCGTCCTTAAAAGTGATTTGCAGCCCGGCGTTCAGATAGGCCATCTCGCGGATTCGTTTTAACAGCGTATCGTATTCGAATTCCGCATCACCGAATATTTCCTCATCGTGCATAAAGGACACGGTGGTTCCGCGTTTGTCGGTCGGGCCGATTTCTTCGACGGGCCCTTTGGCCGCCCCGTAAGCACACTCTAAATGGTAGTGCTTGCCGTCCCTGTAGACGTCCGCTTCGAGCCACTCGCTGAGGGCGTTGACCACGCTGACGCCTACACCGTGCAGCCCGCCGGCCACTTTATAACTGTCACTATCGAACTTGCCGCCGGCGTGCAGCGTTGTCAGGACAACCTCCAGCGCGCTTTTCTTGGCCTCTTTATGTTCTTCGACGGGTATGCCTCTGCCGTTGTCCTCAACCGTGCAACTGCCGTCAGCGTGGACGTGAACAACGATGTTGTCGCAATACCCGGCCAACGCTTCATCGACAGAGTTGTCCAGCACCTCATATACCAAATGGTGGAGCCCTCCGCTGGCGCGGTCCCCGATATACATATCGGGGCGTTTGCGCACCGCCTCGACACCGCCGAGTATCTTGATGTTGCTCGCATCATACTTGTGCTCTTTTGTGTCGTTCCTTGTTATCTGCATAGGACACCGTACGGCAAACGCCGGCGGCCGGTCATTAACCGATGGCGCACTTAATTCCTTTAATTCGAGACTTCGGGCACCGCTGCTGCAACTGCTCAAGAAGGTCCGAGCTGCACAATCTAAGCTCGTGCATATACGCAGGCGCATCGGCAAGCACTTTCAACTGCCCGCCCGATATATCCGCGACCCGGCAGTGCCGACTAAGCTCTGCCGGCAGCAGTTGGTTCCAAAGGTCCGTTACCGCCTCAAACCTGGCCTGGCGCGGCGAAACCCAATGATCCATAAGCTGCCTGACGGCATCACCGAGTTTGGCCGCTTTTTCCGGTCCTCTGGGTCGCTTGAAGCCGACTTTGCCGTAACTACGCAACCGTTCATTATCATCCATGACATACCTCTTATCCGGTATTCCGTTGTTCCGTATCCCAGCCCTTACGCAGACTAACCGAGGTTTATCGGCATCAGGACATAGAGGAAATTCGTTCCGCTTTTTATCAGGCCCGGCCTGTCCGACTGGCCCAGCTCCAATTCGAACTGCGGCGTTTTGATGACCCGCAGCACATCCGTCAAGAATTGCGGACTAAAGCCAATCTCAATCGGCTCGCCTTTGTAATCAACGAGCATATTGACCTGTGCGTCGCCCGTCTCCGGCGCCCTGCCGGAAAACACAATATTATCCTTTCCGATTGCCAGCTTAATGCCTCTGGATTCCTCACTTGTCAACAACGCGGAACGGCGAACCGCACTCAACACCACCTCGGTCGGCAGCGTCAGCTTCTTATCATAATCGGTCGGAATTATGTCCTCGTATTTCGGAAAGTTGCCTTCAACGAGATTCGAGCTTATGACCACGCTTGCGCAGCTAATCAATATCTGATTGTCAACGAGCTTGACCGCAACGGTGTCTTTGCTGCCGCCGCCGATTTTTTCCAGCAGACCCATCGTCTTGGCCGGTACAATCATCTGGCAGGTGAGGGCTGAGCTATCGGCTTTGGAATCCCCCTTGCCCGTGCCGATGCGCCCGGTCGGCTCCTTTGTCAGGTTGAGCCTTGTGCGCGCCAATCTCCTGCCGTCGGTGGCAACCAGCGAGAGCTTCTTGCCTTTTATTTCCCACAAGACACCATTTATTGCGTAGCGGGTGCTCTCTTTGGCGGTGGCAAACAGACATTGCCCGATGCCAGCCTGAAGATTCTCCAGGTTAACCTCTATGTCGGCTTCTCCGTCAAAGTCGGGGACCGTGGGGTATTGGCCCGGCTCCTGGCCGTAAATGGTAAAGTGGCTGTCGGCTCCTTTTATTTCGCAGGTCCCCTCGGCGGCTTCCAGCGAGAGCACATCGTCGGTGCTCTCACGGACAATAGCAGCCAGCCGGTCCGCCGGCACAACAACCTGTCCGGCCTCTTCAACCTGCACTCCGGAGACCTGATAGTTGATACCGACTTCCGAATCCGTTGCACAAATTCGAACGTCGTTCTGGGCGGCCGTGATTTGCACACAGCGCAATATAGGTTTCGGCGTCCGACTGGGCACTACCGTTGTCAGCAGGCCCAACGCCTCGGCAAGTGCCTCTCTTTGGAAATTTGCCTTCATAATAAACCCCTGCAATAGAGCACCATAACGGTTAGAATTTCGAATCTCCGAACTTCAGAATAAAGCTGTAGTTTACACGAAAAAACAACTGTCCACAATATTTTTTCGCAAAAAAGCACAGGACAATTGTCTGGGTTTCAGCAATCAAAAATAGTGCATTCTCAGGCTATTCTCTGCGCTGCCGATGGTGCGGCGGGTTTTGACCTCTGCCTATACGTGCTGCCGGCGCGCAGGCAGCGGGCATAATGCCGGAAATTCACAAGTCTTTGTCTGTCAGGCGGTTACTTTTCTATCCGAATAAGTCTGGATTGCGCGGCCTTTGAGATTTTGATATTGATTGTCTTAACGCTGTCGGAACCGGAGAAACAGCCGGCCCCGTAATACCAGCCCGCCTTCTCCGCGTCATAGTCGCCCTTATCCGTCAGCTCCGGTAACAGCTTTGAATCGACGGCAACCGAAGCGGGCCTCTGGTCGCAGTGGACCCACAACTCGTACGCAACGTTTGAGGCGCTAATCGAGACCTCTATCTTTCCCGTATCTTCCGAACACTTGAAGTTCGTTTCCTTAACCGGACCCTTTACATTTTCACAATCATACATCACATAGCTTGAGGGACCGGCCCCATTCGGATAGACGTCGAGCGTAATCGGGTCGGGCGTTTTCTCATAGATATAATTCATCTGCGGCATCATAGGAATGATGGCCCCGGCTTTGACGAACATTGGAAGACCGTCCCTGCCGTAAAGCGGCGCATCAACGGTAACCGTTTGACCTCCGTCGTACTGCTTGCCCGTCCAGTAGTGAATCCACCGTCCCGTTGGAAGATATGCGTTCCACTTTTCGGTTATTTTCAGAACAGGCACGACGAGGATTTGCCGGCCGAGCATAAAATGGTAATCTTTGCTGTATGTATTGGGGTCATCCTGGTAGGCAAAGACCAAGGAAGCCAGGATTGGCCTGCCTGTCTGGTGCGCTTCAATCGCGCTGGAATAAACGTAAGGGTGCAGGCGGTAACGCAGCTTAAGATAATAACGCAACAATTCCTGCTGCTTTGGTGTCATCAACCAGGGCAGAATGGCATTCTCGCCCGTCTTGCCCCAGCCGACAAGCTGTGAGATTGGAATCAAAGGAATTATGTTGATGGTTCTTCGGATGAGGTTCTGCTCTTCGAGACCGTGGCCGGAGCCCCAGCCGCCAAGATTCATCGTAATAAAAGGATAAGCGGAAAGGCTGCCGTTGCGCAGCCAGTTGAGGTCTACCTTCAGTAATTCAAGACCGTGCTTCAAGTCGCCGGGCCAGGGGATAATGTATCTATGCCCCCCGACGGGGCCGCCCCGGCTGATAACAGGCCGGCCGTACAAGCCCATCTCCTCCATTTTTTCGACCACGTTCTTGGCCCAGAGTGACCCGAACAGATTGTGCGATTCGTAACCGTTGGCAAACTTCTCGACCTTCGTGTGGGCAGGGTACCGCTCGGAGTTGTCCTGTCGCCACGAGTCGAGCCCGTCGACGTTTCTGGGCCAGAATGTGTCGGCGAACTTCCGGGTTTTCCATGGAACGGTTGGGTCGTAGTTGGGCCAGTCATACAGGGGGCCCTGGATGCCCGAACTGAGTATGGTTTTGAAGCCCAGGGACTTGATGGTTTCGAACATGGCGGCGGTGTCGCCGAACGCAGTGCCCCACTCATAATTCTGGAATTGTGGTTCTTTCCTGTCGGCGGGATTGCGTGCCTCGTTATTGTCCCCATCACCCGGCTTTGGGGGCTGCTCTTTTGCATCCTGGTAGGCCTGGCAATCAATAATCAGAACGTCACAGGGCCAGTCTTCGTCACGAAACCGCTGAGCGATGTGGACCACGTCGTCGGCGTTCCACTGGCAGCACTCCATGAAGATGTGACCGAAGAAGTACTTTTCCGGCAGCATGGGCTTACCGACTATGTCAGTGTATCTTTTCAGGATGTCTTCAAACTTGGGGCCGTAAATCAGGTAGTAGTCCATGTCCCAGCCTTCAAGGCCCCCGCTGGTCCCCTCGAAAGAGTATTCTTCGGGGGCAGTGCCCATTTCGAAGGTGACATCATCGTCGAGGTTATTGAAAAAGATTCCGTAGCCGCGGGTGCTCATGAAGAACGACGCCGGAAAACCGCCCGTCCGGGCCTTGCTTTGCAGCTCGCTTGTCGAGCAGACAATCTTGTCGCCTCGCATATCGAGAGGATGGTTGTGGGCGCCGAAACCGAAGAAATGCTCGTCGTCGGCCAGCGCCATCGTTTCGTAAACCTTCGAGTCCGAATAGCCAAGCCCGGCGTTGACGATTCCTTCTTTCTCCATCACCAGCAGATTTCCTTCGGCATCACAGAAGGCCAGTTTGAACGGTTGTTTTCTGACCTTTACATGAAGCCTGCCGGCTCGAATGTTATAAACCACACCCTCGAGGTCCGCGTCAAATCCTTCCGAAATCAGATAGGACACACCGGCCCAGTCGTATGTTACCACCGCGTATGGTCCGTTTTCGGTCGGGTGCAGCGTGTCTTTCGGAAACTCCCTGCCCGCCGGCGCCATGTGCACCCTTACAAGGTCGTCTCTAAGGAAACTCAACCTTACCTTGCCCGCTTCACAACTGAAGGTGATGTTATAACCATCTTTTTCATATGATTTGACATCTCCCATAATTGTATAAGCCGAGGTTCTGTTCATGCCGCCGGCAAGGAGGACAACGATGAAAACAAAATATCTAATTCTCCGGCTGCCTTTTTGGGTCATACCCTTTCTCCTTCAGATGCGCAGACCAGCGATTGGTCTAAAAAGTTATCCTGAACTGTTTGTATTGAGGGTTTTGGGCGACTTCCCCAATTTTGGTTTCGCTTATGTAGCCTGTAAATGACTGCTCAATATCTCGAATGCAATCGGCGATATCGTCGGGCGACCCCTGTGCCACCATCTCGACCGTGCCGTCCGGCAGGTTGCGAACCCAGCCTGTGAGCCCGTAACGACTTGCTATTCTGTGAGCGGTAAAGCGGAAGCCGACGCCCTGCACCTGGCCGAAGAAAACTATATGTCTGGCTTTGTGGTTCATTTTTCGTTGATTGTCACGTGTGTCTCGCTCTTGAGTTTTATGCTCGACCTCTTACAGCAATTCTTTCAGATTCGCGCGCTTCTGCAAGAGCTCCCATATTAATAAGAGCTGTTACAGCGGCAAACATATTAGTTAAGTCGCCCGGCTTGTGCAAGTGAACAATTCTGTCGCGCTTCAGTATTACATAAATTAGGATTCACCGAGGGCGAAAAGTACCGTATAATCTTTGAAATTTGCGATGGTGATTAACTATGGCCCAAAAGACAAAACAACAGGTTGAAAGAGACGAGCAGATTTATCAGCTTACCACGCTTGTGGCAGGCAGATTCTCGCTTCAGGAAGTGCTGGACAAGCTGGCCGAGGCGGCGGTGAAGATTACCGGCGTCAAGGCCTGCTCGATCCGGCTTCTGGACCAGGAGAGCAACGATTTGCAGATGAGAAGCACGTACGGGCTCAGCGAGGAGTACCGCAACAAAGGAGCAGTTTTGAAAGACGACCCCGTGGTCAAGGCCGCCTTCGCCGGCGAGGCGGTCATTCTCGACGATATGCGGGTAGACGACCGCGTAAGATACAAAGAAGCGACGATAAAAGAAGGACTGGTCAGCCAGCTTACCGTGGCCATGCAATTCAGGAGCAAAGCTATTGGCGTGCTTCGCCTTTATAGCCCGAAACCCAAGCATTTTGACGAAGGCGACATAAGTCTGGCTCGCGCCGTCGCTTCGCAGTGTGCCGTCGCGATAACCAACGCCAGGCTCTATGGCGAGGCGATTGAAGGTGCGCGCATCGCCGAGCAAATGCGGTTAGCGGGGGTAATCCAGCGAAGGATGATTCCGGAAAAGGCCCCCAGCGTGCCGGGTCTGGATATCGCCGCCGCCTACATTCCCTGTTTCGACGTGGGCGGGGACTTCTACGATTTCTTCCGCGTAACCGATAATCGCCTCGGCATAGCACTGGGCGATGTCATGGGTAAAGGGATGCCCGCAGCGCTGATGATGAGCTGCTTCAAAGGCGCGGTGTCGGCTTTTATCGATACTCTCAGCTCGCTGCGTACCGTTGTGCAGGATTACATTCAGACCAAAGGCGGCGAGTCCGCAATGAGAAGTTTTGTTCATAGCCTGAACAGGATGGCCTGCAACGAATGCCGGGGCGGCGAATTCATCACCCTGTTTTATGCGGCTATTGACGTCCATGAGAATACGATTACCTATTGTGACTGCGGTCATGAGCCGGCGATACTTATAAGAGACAGCCGGACTACGGATTTGGAGAAGGGCGGACTTGTCCTCGGGGTCGAGCCGCGCGCCGAATACGAAATTGAGACCATCGGCCTCAAAGACAAGGACTGTTTGGTGTTTTACACCGATGGCTTGATTGACGCGGCCAACTTCAATGGGGAGCTCTGGGGAAGGCAAAACCTTATCGGGACCGCAATGAAGTTTGTTGACGCGCCTGCCGAGCAAATGGTTCGAAATATCCTGGCCTACAGAAGGCGTTTTGTCGGACTTGCCAGGCAGATAGATGATGCAAGCATCATTGTGGTAAAGGTCCGCGGCAATACAAAGCCGTAGCTTATGAAGCGGGTTAATTTTTAGATGGCGAATCTAATCATTACAATTGACGGGCCCGCCGCGAGCGGCAAGAGCACCGCGGCGCGACTGTTGGCGGCAAAACTCGGCGCAAGTTTCCTCGATACCGGCGCGATGTATCGGGCCGTCACGCTTGCCGCGATGCAGGCCGGCGTTGACCTGGCCGACCAGGCAAAGCTGCTCGGTGTTCTGCAAAATAGCCGTTTTGAATTTGAAGTGCAAAACGACAAAACAGTGGTGCGGCTCGACGGCGTCGATGTCACTGAGCAGATACGCAGTCCCCTGGTTACCGCCAACGCCCGGCATATCGCCTCAGCCCCAAGAGTGCGCGCCAGACTGGTCGAAATGCAGAGACGTTTTGCAGCCAGCCGGGAAAAGGTCGTTACCGAAGGAAGAGACCAGGGCACGGCGGCTTTTCCCGATGCCGGCATAAAGTTCTTTCTGACCGCCGAACTGACCGAGAGGGCAAGAAGAAGATACGCCGAACTTGCCGGTGAACAAGACCTTGACCATGTCCGCAGAGCCGTCGAAGAAAGGGACAAGAGCGATGAAAGCAGGGGCGTCGGCCCCTTGAGACCGGCTGATGACGCCATCGTCGTCGATACCACGAATTTGACCATAGAACAGGTTGTGGAAAAACTTTTGGATTGTGTGAAGCAAAAATGCTTGCCGAAAGAATGAGAACGGTATGGTTCTGGTTCGGCCGCTGGGGCTGCAGGGTCTTTTGCATTTTGTTCTTCAAACTGCGCGCTTGCGGCAGAGAGAATATCCCCCGCAAAGGCGCCTTCCTGCTGGTCGGCAACCACCAAAGCTATCTTGACCCCATCTTCTGCGGCGTCCCCTTGCGCAGGCAGTTGTTCTACCTTGCCCGTGAATCGCTCTTTGCCAATTGGTTCCTCGGATGGGTCATCACCTCCGTCAAAACCATACCCGTCAAACGCGGCCAAGCCGATATTCACGCCATAAGAAAGGTCGTCGGCATACTTCGAGACGGCGCGGGCGTCTGTGTTTTTCCCGAAGGCACGCGTTCGAGCGACGGGAAAATTACAGCCCTCAAAGGCGGCTTCGGCCTGCTCTGCAGACGGGGAGACGCCCCCATTGTCCCCGTGGTTGTGGACGGCGCCTTCGAGAGCTGGCCCAGGCACAGGAAGTTATTCTCGCCCGGCGCGCACATTTTCGTCTGTTACGGCAAGCCCATAAGCACCGACCAGGCAAAAAAAATGACCGACAGTGAACTCACACAACTCGTAACCGACACGCTGCGCCGCATGCAGAACGATTGCCGAATAAAGCACGGCAAGCAGCCCTATGACTATTGACCCTTTCTCTGCCGTCCTCCGCCACGCACAACTTCAGGCCCAAACTAAAAACCACCGTTTAAAATCCAAAACTTTCTAACTTTGCCTTTTGGTTTTGCGTCTTTCCCTTTGACCTCCACGGTTTCCCCTTCCTCCCCCACCCATTTAACCACCACTGCCAGCCACCCATTCTGCGGACTTTGCGCAACGGTTTGGCGGTAAAAAGGGGATTTCTCCAGTCAGATCCCATGTTTGTACGACTAAGAAGCGAAAATCTTATAAAAAAAACGGTAAAAGCCGCGCCAAACGCACAAAAAGACTTGAAATTCCAAAATGCATTTGGTAAACTGTCGTAATCGGAAGGTATGGTGGTGTTACTAATGGGGGGATATAGGAACTCTTAGTGAACTACAGCCGACAAATCCTTCGGCGAGGTATGCCGCCGCGGCAGCAACCCACACTCCCGGCCTGTCTAACGAACATTCTCGAAAATCAAGCGCATCGCGTTTTAACTGAACCAAAAGCTTTTATCAGGAGTGGACAAAAATGAAGACTCGAACAATTTTTATGTTGGCAGTGGTGGTTTTGCTGATGCCGGGCATTGCCGGGTTTGTAGGGGCGGCTGAGCCATTTTTGGTGAAGGACATCAACCCGGGCGACACCAGCTCGTTCCCTTCGGAAATTATTTATGTAAACGGCACGCTGTTCTTTGCCGCCGACGACGGAACGCACGGAAAAGAGTTATGGAAAAGCGACGGGACCAGGGCAGGCACCATGCTGGTAAAGGATATTTGGCCGGGCTTGACCGGCTCGTCGCCTGCCGAGTTTACAGACGTAAATGGTACACTGTTCTTTACCGCCGACAATGGAATGCACGGGCTTGAGTTATGGAAAAGCGACGGCAGCGAGGGCGGCACCGTAATGGTAAAGGATATCAACTCCGGCCCGGGCGACTCGCGGCCTTATTGGCTTACAGATTCAAACGCCACGCTGTTCTTTGTGGCCGACGACGGAACGCACGGGTACGAGTTATGGAAAAGTGAGGGGACCGAGACCGGCACCATGATGGTAAAGGATATCTGGCCGGACTCAAACCCCGAGAACGCGTATCCCCGTGAGTTGACGGATGTAAACGGCACGCTGTTCTTTGTCAGCGTTGGGGGCTTATGGAAAAGCTCCGGGACCGAGGAAACAACGTTACTTGTCAGCCAGAGAACAAGCGAGTTCGAGCCTCAGAACCTCAGGAATGCAATGGGGACCCTGTTCTTTATATCAGTAAACGATTCGGAGTACGGGGCCGAGTTATGGAAAAGTGACGGCACCGCCGCCGGCACCGTAATCGTTAAGGACATCAACCCCGGCGGGGACCCGGCTGGCGCATTCGATAGAGAGCAGCCCCCCGACACTATCACCGCCGTAGGCAGCACGCTGTTCTTTAGAGACGACGGATACACAGGCACGCTGTGGAGGAGTGACGGGACCGAGGCCGGCACCGTGATGGTGAAGGATTGCTCGATGGCTCATTACCTTTCGGATGTAAACGGCACGCTGTTCTTTAGAGCCGTTGACCCCTGCGCGGAGGCCGACAGGTTGTGGAAAAGTGACGGAACCGAGGAAGGAACGGTGATGGTAAGCTCAATCGGGACGGGCCCCGGCCCCGTCACTGATGTAAACGGCACGCTGTTCTTTGCAGACTATACGAACGACGCCGGATGCGAGTTATGGCAAACTGACGGGACGCCCGAAGGAACCGTCATGGTAAAGGACATCAACCCAGGCCCGGCAGGCTCGATGCCCGGCTATCTGACCAATCAAAACGGCAGGCTGCTATTCTCTGCGAATGACGGAATCCGCGGAACCGAACTGTGGATATACGTCGACTGGTTCTGCAGCGAAGCCATCGTAGGCGACCTGAATAATGATTGTAAAGTTGACTTTGCGGACTTTTGCCACTTTGCTTGCGGGTGGTTGAGTTGCAACCGCCAGCCGGACTACCTGTGCGAACTGTAGCGGGCCAAGTCGTTCTTGCTGCCAAGCCGGCCTGGACAAGTGCTTGTATAATCGTAAATGTCAGCGGTCTCGTCCCTTGAAAACTGTTGGGACCGGACAGGGTCGCAGAGTGGTTCTGCCCGGCCGGTATTTAACCGCCTACCGTTCAACCACCCCGGCGCTGTGCACTTGCGGCATTAACGCGTTGACACGTAAATCCATTCTCGCCCATCCCACCATTCTCGTCAATTTGCTTGACAATGCAGGGTGGTTTTTGGTAGAATAATGCTTTGAAAGTGCAAACATTCACAGACCTGCAAGATAGCCAGGGACGGAAAACATTCCGTCCAGGGGATATTTTGCCGGCGCATTCAAGGTGGAGGCAGAGTGATGAGAAAGAAGAATCTCTTGATTGCATTATTAGTGCTTTTGGCGTTGTATCCGGCCGGATGCGGCAAAGTCGGGCTGAAGGACCCCGTATTCCTGCCCGGCCTGAGTGAGACCTACGGCGGGCCTGCCGAAGCCCCGCCCGGTCCCAAATTCCACAACGGTGACATCGTCCGATACAGGATGCTGGCCGATAAGCAGGGCATAATGATGCAGTCCGATTACAGGTACATTCCTCGACTGGGCGCGTGGTATTGCATCGTGGATTTCTATCCATCCTCGGCCCTGATTCATTTCGATTTTTCCGGATTTGACAATTACGAGCGAAGATACGTCTATGAATTCGAGCTTGAGCTTGTCAAACCCTACGGCCGCCCAATGGAAATGCCGGCAAGATGGAAATGGATGGCCGCGTTGGCCCCGTGAACACTCTGCCCTCTATGTGCCGGCTGGATTCCGCGGCCGATAATCCGTTCTCGAAGTAGATGTATGAGGCCGCCAATGGCCGGACCAGCGGGACAAATACCCACCTCGAATATCGAAAGTCGAAGCAGATTCCAGTGACTCAAGTTCCAGCCTCTAAGCATACGCAAGGGACAGCCGCGGCAGGACGCCTCTGTATTATGCGCTTAAAAAGGACGACAGGGATTTGGCCGATTTGCTTCGCGGCAGCAGTGCAGTTGAGTGACATCCCCAGGCATGAACCTATGGCGGCGGGGCCGAGGGGACCGTGGCGTGCTCGCGGCCTTGAGCGCCGTGGCGCCTGGTGCGGTGCGCATGTTGTCAGGGGCAGGAAAAGGCAAACATGAGGGCAAGAACTGCAAAACGAGAACACAAAATCAAGTTGGCCCTTGGTTTTCAGCCTTGAGTTTTTGACTTTGCAGGCTTCTGCCTTGTGTCTTATGTTAATTGAACGGCCGGATAACTCAGCCATTCACGCAAAGACCAAACATGATCGGTCAAACCCGCGACCATTGCAGGTGTTCTCGACAGCCATCGATCATCGCGGTCTTGT
>Ga0307376_10000301_pt1 | contig 64268 bp, 45 predicted proteins | sample TR2MG_FD_202536 | JGI IMG/M metagenome (GOLD analysis project Ga0307376, IMG submission 202536) | Soil microbial communities from Risofladan, Vaasa, Finland - TR-2 | ecosystem: Environmental > Terrestrial > Soil > Coastal area > Acid sulfate soil | place: Finland: Risofladan, Vaasa | collected...
TGAACTCTTCAATTGTCAGCTGCCTATCTGAATTATACTTTACCATAAATGCAAATGTTTTTACCGTAATTTATGTTTTAATTTGCATTTTTACTATTAATTCAAACAAAAGATATTAACATATATCGCTGATTATTAACATTCTATGCATTAGAAACAACTTTATCAGCAAACCCTAATTATTCGACCCTTGTTCAGGGTACCTGTTCCGGGACAAATTTAGTCAAAATTTTGACGGCAGAAAATCAGCAACCATTTTTAAACACCGGAAATTATCAGTTTTCTGAAGCCAAGGTTAAGTCCGCCTGATGAGATACGCACAAGGTATATTCCATCTTTAAGTCCGGGATTTTCGATAGTATATTCTGATACTCCTGATTCGACTTTATAAGAAGCTACTACAATCCCCTGTATGTCGTATATACGAACATCAGCATCATTTTTAAGGGGCTCTTTAAGAGCAATTGTGAATTTATTACCTGTCGGGTTCGGGTATAGAGAAAAATCATTTCCTTTCCCCTGAAACAGTTTTTCAATACCAACAACAATGTTTTGTATTGAATCAGAGGTTGCCTGGCAAAGATTTTTTGTAATATTATCCTGAATAAAAGCTATCACCTCAATGTCCGATGAACTTTTTATCTTTTCGATCAGCCACGTCTGGTCAGGAAGTGCAATCGATTCTCCGTCTGACCATGTTTTTTTCAGGTTAATCCCTCCTGCATCAGGAATAAACTTCCTGAAGACATTGTAAAAAATTGTTTCTCCATTGGCACCTGTAGTGTCACTATTTTCCTTTTCTGTTACTGCCAGGTAGAGTGTCAGATTATCCGGGTTAATATCTTTCATGGCAGTTATCTGGCCACCTATTGATAAAACACCTCCTGAAATGGTTGTATTCAATGAAATGTCAAAGCCAGGATTGATAAGGCTTCTTCGTGCTACATCATTACTATCAATTTTTACAAGATCATTGTCGAACAAATTCGCATATTCAATCCTTGTACCACCGTCAATAAAGGTGTATGGTACTCTTATTAACCCGTAAAAAAGCACCCTCGCACTTACATCGCCAGGGTTGCTGTCATAGAATGGATCTGATCCGGGAAAGTTCGTATGATACTGAATATTAATAACATCTTCCTTTTTATTCGTGGCAATTGTATTTACCAGCGCTGTAGCTACCTTGCTATCATTGTCAGATGTATTTGTGAAGTGTTCAAGAAGAACATTCCTTGATCTCTCTCCTATCCAGATATCATCAAAGGCAATTCCCTCATTGTACTCGGAGGTACCATTTGAACCATAAGCTATCCTGAGTTTTACATCTTTTCTGCCTTTCAGCTCATCCAGAGTATGACTTGCTTCTTTCCATTTCGTATCAGCAGTATCTAATGTTGTCCATCCGATCTTATCATCACCGGGCCACCCCTGAATAAGAATAGAATTAAACCAGCTAATACCATCATCGATTGTCCCAACAGGCTGCCATGAATCGTTATTAACAGTTTTATACTGAAGCACTGCTCCTTCTCTGTTCTTGCCAAATAGTGCCCTCAATTTAATACTGATCATTGGTCGTTCAATAATTGAAAAGTCGAAACAAGGAGATACAATGGATGAAGATTCTACTTTCTGGTATGGAAGTTGTGTAAACCATGCACTTTCACCTGAAGCAGCAGTATTGATTACCAGTCTGTCAGGTTTACCAAATGACCAGTTATTTACGGTATCCTCAGCAGCCTTTACCCAGCCGCCATTTCCACTCTCGAAGTTCTGAATATAAGGTTCATCAGGCGCAAGGGAAATAGTAGGACGAATAAATATTTCTTTTATAGTATCGGCGAAACAATTTGCATAGTTGGTTCGTACAGTATACTGAACCTGAAGATAACCTGTTGAGATCTTAGGATATTTTGAATTTTTTTCTGTGCTAAACGGGGCTTCATCAACAATATTCCAGCTTTGTGATACAATAGGAGTAATCGAACTGGTTGAGTCAAATAACGATATTGAATCGTTAGCATAAAAGCAGTCATTTCTCCAATAGAAGTCAGCAACAGGTTTAACGCCAAGGTTAATTGTTGAATCCTTTCTTGCGGAACAACCATTTTTTGCAGTAGCAGTAAGCGAAACTTGGTGAAGGCCTCCGGTTCTGAACAGATAGCCAGGTTCTATTTTATCGCTTTGTTCAGTTTCTCCCAAATCTGAAAACTCCCAATGCCATAAATCAATTGAATCAGATGGAGTCGTTTTATTAATAAAATGGGTAATATCGGAACTATTCTCAATACAAACATCAACCGGAACAAACGATACCTTAGGAGCGGGGGAAACTATGAAAGGCACCTCTTTTTCAATAAAACATCCTGTCTTTTGGTTTGTATAAGTATATTTTAATGAAGATGATGTCAGAACGGTATCCTTGGATGGATAGAGGTAACCACCAACAACAGCAGGATTTGTAAAAGTGCCTCCGGCAGGAAAAGCCACCAGCTCAAAAGGCGCTGAATTATTGCATATTAATGTATCCGGTGGAAATTTATAAAAATCAATTTCACCTAAAAAGTCCACATTAACAATTTTAGATATGCTATAATCAACTCCATCCCACTTATATGAAAAAATAACAGTATCAAGACCACCTCCTGCAGCAGGAACGTTATAATCAGCTATTGTATCTCCCGGTGTATATACTATTGTATTTTTACTGTTTATCATATTAAAATCAGTAGCTATGGTTGGATAAATTGTGAATGCAAAATTATACGTAGTATCTCTGTAACAAATAAGAGACGGAAGGTTAAAAAAGCTACCCTGTGCTTCTCTTATTTCTGTATTTTGAGCCAGAGTATCAGAACAGCCATTTTCATCAGTTATATTGTATGCTATTACATGGGTCCCGAGTCCTGCAATCTGAGGATAAAGTACGCTATCAGAGATACCTTTTCCGACAAATCTTCCTCCTGGCTGAACCGCTAATAGGGTATCAACTTCACCATCAATATTATAGGTAGGATCCAGGGTAAAAAATGGATCTGGCAGAGGGTTTATCTTAACCTGACTGGTTATTACTGAACTCCTACATATTAGGCTCGGAGATATATATTGATAAGAAATCGTATATATACTGTCAGCTTTTCCTTTATCAACTTCAAGATATGCTGAAGTTGGGGAATTATATGTAATCATATAGCTACCAGTCCAGAGACCTGCCCCTCCTCCAGGATATGTACCTTCCACAGTTATTAAGTGCCTTTCTGGTTCGTTAGTGTAACAATAAGCCGGATCAATATTTACAATCTTCAGATCGGTACCTACGGAGTCGATAACAAACGGCCGGGAGATAGTATAGGTTGATCCTCCGTTAATATATGAGAAAGATAATGTATCATTCTTGTTTCCCGGCCTCATCAGGCCCGGATCAATTACAACTTCGTTAGGAGCCAGTGAATCTACAATGGCTGCAGGTGTCGTTAATTTAAAAGTTAAAAAGGTTGCAGTGTCAGGCACATTTGAAACAGAGATGTTGTCAATGGCACCATCATGGCAATAAACAGCATCAAAGCCAACAAAATCAACATCATTAGCTGAGACAGCTGGTGTTTCAGGACTCTGAACAGGTGATCCGGTATTTGGATAACCGGTTGAAGAAACGGGAGCTACCTCAAAAATAATCTTCTTTGCTAAGTCTTCATCAGTTAACAGGTAAGTAATAGATGTTGCTCCGGTAATCGGAACCCCGTCTCTGAGCCACCTGCAAATACCTGGATAAAGTTGCCCGTCACCATCAGCATCATAATATACATAACTGCCTTCCAGTGTCTTACCTACACCGGCATCACCTATTATAGTAACATCGCTAGCAGAAGGTTTTGTATTAGCCGGTCCATATCCAGGACTCGGTACTTCAGTTCCTGTCGTTGTTCCAGTGCTGGTTACCGGTGTTACAAAGAATTCAAAGAATTTACCTTGTTCAGTTATTTTAATAACATGGGCGATTCCAATTTCTCCGGGAATTAGAGAATAGGGACCTCCAATATCGTCAGATGAATACCATTGATATGTTGATCCGTTTTCAATATCGCCTTCTGCATCTGTATATGTGTAATGCCCTGTTATGGCGCTATTCACATCCAGGAGGGCGCCGGTAATATATACAGATGAGGCAACCGGTGGATTATTATTTACAGGACCGATCCATGCACTTGTGGCTTCCGGTCCGACTAATGTTCCTTCAAGTGCGACAGGAGTCACCTTCAGAGCAATAAATTTGTCTCTTTCGGTATTTTTCAGTTCGTATGATAATGCTGTGGCCCCTGATATCACAGCATCTGGAATGCCATTGGAATTTTCGCTGGAATACCACTGATAAGTTGAAATTCCCTGTAAGTCACCTTCGCTATCAGAATATGAGTAATGACCGCTAAGAGTCTGTTTTACCTGGGGAGTACCTGTTATTATGACAATTCCTGCCGATGGAGGATCGTTTGAACTAACCGGGGCAGCCGACCATTCACTACAGACAGGCGTTGCCATAGGTATAGTTCCATCCGAAAGCTTAACACAAACCTGAATATGTTTTCCCAGATCAGCAGAAGTTAGAACATAAGATTTATCTGTTGCAGGCTTTATTAAAATCCAGATAGGGTTTAATCCTGCGTCATCATCAGCTCTATACCATGTTATTTCTGTTTGCGATGGCACCTCTTCAGAACAAACATTGTTATAATCATACCCTACGGATAAAGTAGCCCCTTCTTTCATTTCTCCTGTTATCAGCACATTCTCAGGAAGTGGTTTTGGAATTACTGTATAGGTCACTGTGGCAAAATCAATGCAACCTGTACTTGTATTGGTAACTTCCGGGTAGAAGATAAAACCATTGGTTACAGTTACATCTGAAGGGTCAGGTACTGTAACTGTATGAACGGCATTGCTATACCAGGCAACTGATCTGTCAGCTGCACCTCCTGTTAATGCATTTTCAAGAAGTGTAAGATTTACACCAGCCGCTGTCCCTCCTCCGAATAAATCTTCACAAACTGAAGGTAGCTGGTCTATAGCAGCTGGTAATGGATTGACTGTTACCATAGTTTCAGTGCCATCGGCAAGATCACATCCTGCACCTGTTGGTGTATATTGCGGACGATAATACCACGTTCCTACTCCAGGGGAATCACCCGTGGTGACTGGTGTCCCGGCACCTCCTGCTGAACTGGAACGTATCCAGGTGATTGAACCACCTAATCCATCGTTTACAGAAACACTAAAAGCTACTGTTCCACCAAGACAAAATGATGTCGGTGTCGGTAAACTGTAACCGGTCCATGAGGGATCTGCTACTACCGTTATGTTTTTTGAGTCTGAAACAGGGGAGCAAGTTCCTCCGCTGGCAGTAAGCGTTAATGTTGCGGTACCTGAGTATCCGGCTGGAGGGGACCATGTAGCATCTTCGGGAGTGTTGCCTGAATTATCCGAGAACGAACCTCCAACTGCACCATCAGACCATACTGCGCTAGTTGCATCTCCAATAATAGAACCGCCAAGGGCTGCTGAAGTGCCTCCCTGGCAAATATCTGCCATTGCAGTACCAACATCAACACATTGACCTGCTACTTTGCCTGCAAAAAAAGACAGAGTTAATATTAATATAAAGGCCAGTCTTTTCATTTTTCCTAGTTTTCTGCAGTTATTCCCTGCTTAAGGTATTCTCTGATATTTCAGAACCTTATCTTAAGCAGGCTGATCATGGAATTATTCCCATAACTGTTTTTCCCAACAGCAATTATATTATCGTTATCATCTGAAATTACATCGTAAGCAACCTGCGAACCTGTACTCCCTGCAATTATATTTTTCCCATCCACAGGATATCCGTCGGCATCAGTTACAAAGATCACCATTTTTGTGGAGGAGCCTATAACAGCCTGCCCTGCCATTACAAAAGAATTGGATTTATACCTGGCAATAGCATTAACCGATAAGCTGAGGTTCTCACTCGGGGATGTTTTAATTACAATATCATGCTTAAGTATTATCGGAGCATTAATATTACTTGAAAACTTCCATCCATATCCTTTCTGAGCTGATCCATCGCTACCAATTGTCCCTACGACAAAATATCCATCGCTCAATACCTCAATATCAGCCGCATACTCATCGTCTATGCCTCCAACGATCCTGAATTCCGGAGCACCACCAACTGAATTAATTTTTAACAGAAATATGTTATTTTGGTCCTGTTCCGATTTATCCAGTTCCGATCTGTCAGTTGTTCCGACAACAATATATCCACCATCACTATCAGCTTTAAATGCAACACCCTCATCATTTCCGGGAAAACCATAAGCAAATTCATCAATCCAATCAAGATTATCATCAATTCTAAGAACAAGGATATCCTTTTTCCCTGAGATATTTCCAAGAGATTCTGCTGATGCAGGTTTCGCAACATCTGTTACACCGAGAATCATAAATCCCTCAGGTGTTTTTATAATGTCTGTCCCATACTGGTTTCCTGATCTTTCAAAAATTTTCTGTGCAGCTACAGCTCCATCGCCATTCAGCTTTACAACAAACATATTCTTCTGAGAGCTTACAGTATCAATTGTATAGCCAGCACATAAAAATGCCCCGTCATCGAGACTTATGACTTTAGACCCTTCTGCAGGGAAATTATCTCCAAGCTTATTCTCCCATACTGTATTACCATCAGCATCGGTTCTGATGACAGCCATTTTCCTGGTGTATTTTTCTATATAATTATTTTCTATACGTGTTATCTCAGTGAACAGCCCTGCTATAATATAGCCACCTTCAGCTGTTGATATGCTATAGCCAACATCTTCGTATGCGTCGCCATAGAATCTTATAAGAGGATCATTATTATCCTGGCTCTTTTCACAAGAGGTGAAAAAAAACATAATGATCAATATAAGATATTTCCTCCTCATAATCTTTTACTTAAGCTTTGAAGGTTTGTAAAACAATTGAATATATCCAACACTGAAATTCAGTGAATTAATATGAAAATCATTGTCCTTATAGAAATAATGCCATATTAGTTCAGAGTTTGAGTCCCCGCCTTCTATTGTTTGATTCAGGATTCCGAAGGTGGATCTTACTTCTGAAAACAGATAACCTCCGGGTGTTTTAAACTTAATACCTGCACCTACCTGGGCAAAGATATCCATGAAAATACGCAAATCTTTCCTGTCAATATCTGATCCCTTGCGAATGTAGAAATTGTTTATATCTGTAGAGTTAAATGTAGCTTTCGCTATAGATCCTATATTAAGGGCAGGTCCAAAACCTAATCGTCCATATGGTGTGAACTTACCAAATCTAATAGGGTTATATGTCACACTTACAGGTATTTCAATCCGTTTCTGACTTTCTGAATAATCCGTTTCTCCAAAACCGTAAAAATTCCCAATATTAGAAAAGGATAATTGTGAATACCCGGCTTCCACATTTATTTCGAGTTTTTTGTTTAGTTCAATCTTTGCTTCAATTGAAGTATACAAATTGAGAGCAGTGGTATTGTACCTGCTAGTACCGAACTCACTGTCAACACCTTTCTGATCAACAAAAGTGATAAATGGAAGATTGGTTCCCAAATGGATTGCAATCTGTATTACCGGCTTAACTCTGAAATTGTTGAACAGATGAACAAAACTGGAGTGATCGGTTAGACTAACCTGATATTCAGGGTTCTTTTTCAGGAAAGCTAACATTGAGGAATCAGCCATTTCCAGTTTATCATTAAGCAAATATGATTGAATAAGTAGCTTATAAGCTGTCAGTGACTCCTCGCGGTTAAATCCTGATTTCATACATTCATAAAGCTCTGAAGGAACCTGTTCAACCTGTCCCTTTGCAAAAAGCGATTCTGCATTTTTCAACTTTTCAGCACAACTCCCTGTGTTCTGTGAGTAACCGATTACAGAAAACGATCCAAGGAGTACAATAGAGAGGATAGTTATTCGTATAATATGCTGAAACGGGTTTATCATATTCTAAAACATTACTTTATGGCATCAACTTTGATATTATAACTCTTCTCCTGACAGGTTTTTACCAGAGGAATATCTTTTGCGACATATATATTCCATTCCTCCTGAGTCATATTTCTGGAGACAATGCTACATATATCCTTAACCAGATAGTCAACATGCGTTGGGCGGCCAACAAGGTTCTGAGTTCCATCGTAAGTCCCGGAAATGATCAGTTGACCATCGGGACTAAATTGCATTACCATAACAAAATCATCGTTATCAGTAAAAGTGATCGGAGGCTCAGTCAGATCATCCATGTTTTCAATATTAAAAATCTTAAGAGTCTTATCATTACTGGCAGTAGCCATTTGCTTAAGAGTAGTATTAAACCGGATATCATTTATCTGGGCACTGTGGGCTTTTACTTTATTAATCATTTTACGCTGATTAACATCCCATAATTCAACACTTCCGCTCACATCGCCAATTGCAAGAATATTATTATCAGGATTGAACCTTATTGCTTTAATATTTTTCAATGATGTTGGAATTCTAAAATTATCTGAATTGTTTTCCGGGTTCCATACAATTGCATCACCATTACTGGTTATCCCTGCAAGATAATTTCCATTCGAGGATACATCGATCGAAGTAATTTGCATTGTTCCGTTGGTAAGACTGGAGTTTGTACGGGCTGCAAGATCCCACTTAAGTACCTGGCCATCGAGCGATGCCGAATAGAGGTATTTACCATCATAAGAAAAGATAAGTGATTTTATTTTACCCTTATGGGCAGACATCTCATAGCCTACATTGGTGCCTTTCAGTGGTATCATTCTTATCATTGAATTTCCGCTGCCACAGGCCAGCCAGGAAGCATCGGGACTAACAGCCAGTACTTCAATTATATCCGTGCCGGAATAGATTATCTGAATTGTCTGTTCTTTATTATCGAGAGACCATTTAAGTATTTTCCCATCGGAACCAGAAGTATAAAATTCGTTTTTCTCCGGGACAAAAGCAATACTTTTTATCTCGCCCTTGTGTCCCTGAAACGACTTATAAGTTGTACTTCCATATTCATGGGCAACATTATACAGGCCGGCATAAATATCAGCATCATTTGCCACTCCTTTATTATTTTTATTAAACAAATAAGCCTGATAAGCAAGTAGTGATTGCAGGTCTTTTTGGCCCTTTGCCTGCACCGATTTAATAGACATTGCTTTACCAATTGATAACATCCTGAGTCTTAAAGCTTCCAGTTTTTGTTCCGTGGCGATTCGTTCCTGCTCCTGGGCCAGTATTTTTGCACGTGTAGCTGAATCAGTCTGTTGTTCTGCAATTACAGTTTGTTCCCTTGCCAGAGTTGCATTAGCTTCTGCAATTCGCTTTTGCCTTTCTGCATTCTCCTTTTCAATTCTGGCCTCTTCTGCTCTCTGCTCTGCCAGTGTGGCATTTGTCTCTGCTATAGATCGCTGCTCAGTAGCATGCATTGTAGCTGTATCAGCAATAGCTTTTTGAAATTCTGCTTCAGTTTTTCTTTCTTCAGCCAGTATAGTCTGGTTGTCAGCAGCAATTTTTTGAATGAAAGCAAAGAGCATGAATCCTACTGATATAATAGCTGCAACACCCAGTATCATAGCAACTATCCTGGTTCTCCTCATCTGCCGTTTCTGCAGTCTGATTTTATTTTCTTCCTCTTCAAGATATTCCTTTTCACTCGTCCTCAGATAAACCATTGCTCTTTCAAAAGCAGGATTATATCGCTCTGCCCAAGTGAGAGTCGGTTTATGCTGATTGCGCCAGTTTATTCCCAGCTGAAGATCGGGCGGTCTCCAAAGGCTTGTCTTACCCTGTTGATACATAGCTGACGCTTCAGATAACCTTAAATACATCTGAACTGAGGCAGCTTCATCTTCAACCCATTCCCTTAGCCTGTCCCACAAACGCATCAGGCTTTCATGCGAAAGGTCGATAACAGAATCATCGTTCAGAGGAATATTCTGTCGTGGTGTAATAAAAGATCTTGAAGTAATCCTGAATTTTTCAACAACCTCAAATAATTCCTCACTTGAACAACCTGCAACAGACTTAATAGTATTAACACTTGAAGGATGACGTAAACCCTTATTATCTGAGCCTTTCTCAGTAATAGTCTTAAACATCATCTCACATATCTCTTTTCCTCTGAGACTAAGCTCCTCATATGCCTCATTAGCGTGAAGCGACATTGCGTCGCTCATTGTTCCAACCGAGTCATAATCTGTTTTGTTTAACGGCCTGTCATATTCGTCGAGTTCCTGCCAATGGGTCCATGTCCTCATCATAGCATGCTGCAAAACTGGAAGCTGATCGGTTCTGTCGCCAATATCACTTAGGAGAGTTTCAATCAGCTCAGTATCAATTTTTGCTCCTGCATAATTAATAGGTCCCTCAATTGCTGCCCTGTAATTTTCCCTTCCCATGTGAGGAACCAGATAATTGCTGTTATTGATGAGTTGCGTGAGCCCCTGATAATGTGCACATTCTCCAATAAAGTCGGATCGCATTGTAACAATAGTAAAGACATTTATAGCAGACTGGCTTACCGCATTAACCATAAAATCTACAAACTTCGAAGCCGGAGCAAGAGAACTGTCTTTTTTCTCAAGAGTACTATATCTGAAAAGCTCCTCGAACTGGTCGACAACCAATAGAACTTTTTCGTCAGATTTTATAATAAATTTCTTAACTGCCGCAGCAATACCTTCTGAATTATCAAGAAGTTCAGAAAGGATTGCGTCTCTGTCAATCATTTTCTGTCCGGAGGCTGAGATAGCATCTGAAAGTGCATCGGCAAGATTTCTGAAAGGGTCATTACCCGGCCTGAACGAAATTATCCTCCATGCAGGAGATCCCTTCTTTGTTAAATCTCTTACCCTGGGTAATACTCCGCAATAGATGAGCGATGATTTACCGCTTCCGGAAGCTCCGATTACTGTAACAAACCTGTTCTTGAGCAGCTTTCCCAGAACCTCTTCGCTCTCTCCTTCCCGTCCGAAGAACAAATCACTCTCTTCGGGAACAAAGGGCCTCAGTCCGGGAAAAGGGTTAAAATTTTTAAAGTCTCTCTTTGGTCCCATATTGATATATTACCTAACTATACTTTTTACTAATGAGTGACTAAAGTGAAATTAATGTCTTGCAGGTCTTGCAGGTCTTGCAGTCAATTAATCCATTAGATCATTTCAACATTTCAACACTTCAACTTTAGTACACTTTAGCTCACTTTATACTAACCTATTCCTATACTCTGATACCGATCACTAAGATATCATCTACCTGATCATTTGTACCCATCCATTCATTTAATCTTTCTTGTAATAATTTTTTCTGCACTTCCATTGGTTGAGAATGTATTTCTAAAAGGAGTTCTTCGAATCTTCTGTACATGAACTTTTTATTATCCGTTCCCCCAAACTGGTCTGCATAGCCATCAGAAGAAAGATAGAGGCAATCCCCTTCCAGCAGGTCAATTTCATTATTCTTAAATCGTTGTTGTCTTCTACCTTCAAAAGCACCAATTGGGAAGCGGTCTCCTTTATATTTTCTGACCATGTTATCTCTTATGAGTATAAGCGGGTTATTTGCACCTGAAAATTCGACTTTTTTAGCTATAAAGTCGAAAACACAGAGGGTCATATCCATTCCATCTTTTATCGAATTATCGCTTGAATTTTCGTTCAAAGTGGTAATCACACCCCGGTTAAGTGCGTCGAGAATATTACTTGCAGTGCGGGCTTTCTTAACATTAACAGCATGGTTGAGCTGGTTAAACCCTACAATTGACATAAATGCACCTGGTACACCGTGTCCGGTGCAATCAACAGCAGCCAACATAAACAACCCATCAACTTCATGCATCCAGTAAAAATCACCACTAACGATATCTTTAGGGAGATATAAGATAAAATAGTTTTCCAGGTATGTATTTATCAGGCTAAAAGATGGTAGTATGGCATTTTGTATTCGCCGTGCATAATATATACTATCCATAATATGTTTTTTCTGTTCTTCAATCTCCTCTTTCTGATGTTCAATACGGAGTGTTCTCTCCTTGACCTTCTCTTCAAGTTCATAGTAATAACTTTCAAGCTGGGCAATCATCATATTAAACTTTTCGGAAAGCTTTGTGATTTCATTGTTCCCGGTAACTTCAGCACGTTCACGAAGATTTCCGTTGGTTATCCTGTCAACATTTTCAACAAGTTTTTTGATAGGAAGGGTTATTACTTTTGTTTTTCGGTAAATAACAATAGTAAGAACCAGCATTGTGATAATAAAAACAAGCATAAACCGTTTTGCTTCAACGCGGAACAAAGCCTGCTGTTCTGTACGGTCAGAGATTATCCTTATAACCGATCCCTTGTAAAGACCAGAATTTGGTTGATCTTTTGAGGTAGATCGCTCCATATAAATGTACTGGTAGTGATTCCATTTTTCACCAACACGTTCCATAAAACTGATTGTGTCTTTATCCAGAAAACATCTTAAAAGTGTATCCTTTTGACTTGGAAGTTCCAAAAAATTCTTATTCATACTGAAGGGGAAGTCAGCCATTAAGAACAACTCAACATCAATAATCCCTTCAGTCTCCTTTTTTAATTCAGCTTTTGTATCCTCAATTGCCATAATTACATCATCAACCTGCTTTGAATATGCGCCTATTTCAATAATATACTTTCCATCGTTTGTAGGCTGATATGAATATTTGCGGGCTTTATGAGTTCTATGTTCAACTGCAAAAAGATCTGCCACAAATTCACCTTTTTCGATCACTCCCAGCAGATATATCTTCATTTTCTCACCCAGACTAAAGAGGTCAAGATTGAGGTCCTGTTTGAATGTTGTATTAATAATTATTCCGTCAGCAGATACAACATATATATCCTCATTTACAGGATCCATGCCAATTTCATTTGCAATAGCCCGAAGATCCAGATTCTTCATATTATCTGTATTGGAGAAATATTTGTTAATCAGGGTTAAGCTGAAGTCTCTTAGCCTGGTATTAATTTCACCATCGATCAGATTAAAAGCAATATCCTGGAAACGAAGAATTTTAGTGACTTCATTTGAAAGAAGTTTATTTTTTTCATCCGTTCCGGAAGCCAGAATAGAACGGGTCCGTTGAAAATTGATCCCTGCAAATACGAGTAATGCCAGAAGAGTAGGGATTGCAACATTGAATATAAGTTGCCGGAATATAGTTGTTTTTCTTAAGGCCATTTTATTTAGTTATTCTTCGTTATTTTCTATATACTCTAATATCCTGAATAATCTTTCCGGGAACTGATTTTGATAATCTTCAATAGCATTTAAAGGTAAAATATAATATGAGCTATTCTCCCTTACCTGAAACTTCCCATTGGTGTCTTTTAACTCTTCCGAATAAAGCACATGAACTTCATTGACCTGGTTGTCGGTTGATAAAGACCATATTATGCAGCCATATTGGATGGAGGGTAATACTTTCTCAATATCCAGGGTATATCTAAGAGCTACTGCAAGAGACAATAGTTCTTCCTCCGGAATTCCTATAAAACAACCTGAGAGGAATTGTATTTTTTCAAAAAGTAATTCCTTTTCACTAATCACGCCATCAACTATCCTATCTAGTCGATTTTTTGTTGAAGGCGAAATTCTTTGTGAGGCTGACCTGTAAAGCTCACGGCTTAAACTGGCAATCAATTTTGCTGATTCCTCCTGAAGTATTTCTTCAGGGCTGAAGAGAAGAGCAACAACAGATTCAGTGATATCATCATCTTCAATATCCGGTAAATTTCTTAAGGTACAAGCTTTTGTCCATAAACTCAGAAAGTTATAATCACGATTTATTATATCCTCTAACAATTTCTCAAATTTAGGAATTTCACCCGGAAAAAAATGATGCAGATTCTTAATTTTTTCCTCGTCAGGGACAACATCAAGGAGGGCAATTAATTTTGGTTTTATAGAATCATCAATTACAATATCTATCATTTCAAGAGCAAAATTAATACTCTCAACAGTTTCACTTTCAAGATTTTCTCTGATTTTTGTTATGGAACCAGTATCATATGTGATTGAAAGAACATTAAAAAGAAATGCATTCCACCTGTTAATTTCCCTACTCAATACTTCGAGAAGGATAGTATTATTATTTTTTTCAAGACAAATTTTTGCAGAAAGATTCCAGGTCATTAAACCAACTATATCAGAAATAAACTGATGAAGACGGTCTTTGTCCTCCTCTGATGGTTTGAATTCACAATCAATTAAGCATTTAAGAGTAACCTCTTTCAGTTGCCTTGAGTTTGACCAGAGCCTCGAAAAAACAAATTCCATACTCTCCTTTGTACATATTTTCCCTAATATTCGTGTAATTGTTTTGCTCGTATTCGTATTTCCTGATGAGACAAGATAAGATCTTATCAATTCCTCCTCGGCATCGCTGCCAAATGCTTGAAGGACAGCATTAGCGTCTGTTTCCAGTCCAGGAATATTAAGGCATTCACACACTTCCGGCAACAGGTCTGATAATTTGAATTTTCCAATCATATAAATTGCCAGCTTCTTCGATTCAACAGAGTTATCCCTTATAAGCCTTAGAATCTCAGTTGTTTGAGGCAATCTCGTTCCCGCTAATATCTTTTTGGCATTAGAATACTTTTCATCTTTCTGCTTTCCGGCAGCATGAAACTTCTCAAAATCCTTAACTAATTCTGCAGCTTGCTTTTGTATCTCGTTATCAACATTGTTATCGGACATCAGTTTTTTCAGAACCGGAATAAGGTTAACGTCTTGATTTGATATTGAGTAGTCAACTAATTTTTTATAATACCACATGTTTTTCCCCTTTTCCAGTATCGAAAAATCACCTGAAATAAGGCTGAAATAATCAGCTTTGAATGCTCTGTCAGCAGAAAATTTGTTTTTAAATATAGCCTGTTCATTTAGTATATTATGGTCTGCTTTATTATTACCCACTGTTTCAAGAGCTTTTCTGATTGATTTTCTGTACTCACTATACAACCTGAAGGCAACAAATACCCAAATTAATATGATAATAACCAGAACCCACGAAAAATGGATGAGCTTTATAAAGCCAAGAACGCCAAGACCAGTCAGGATAAGACCCGATGATAATGCAGCAATTTCATTTACAGTGCCGTCCATCCCTGACTGAACCTCATATCGGAATTTTTCATCAATAGTCTGATAAATGACTTTAAATGAGGGAGATTCAATTGAATCTTTCAAGGATTTTGAGAAGAGTCGGCTCAGTGCAAGAAGAAGGAAGAAAATAATAAAACCACTTGCTGATTCAGGAGTATAGCCCATTAACATACCTATTGCAATTGCAATCACGGTAAAAACTGCTACCAGAATGGGAGAAATGGCAAGACATGTACGAAGTCCGTAGTTCCTTACCATGTATGAAAAGACAAATAGTTTTACAAGAAGTGTGAAGATCATCATACTACCTGTAAATATGCCGAGAAACCTGGCCATATCTCCTTCGGCAGGATATTGTTCCCGTGTAACTGCCATGAATGAATACTGGACAAAAAATGCAGTTACAACAGAAAGAGCTATGAAAATACCCATAATCCTGGTATATGGATCACTCCGTAAAACCGTCATAAAAGATTTCTTATTCAAATTCTCTTCAGGTTTCTGTTCAACCTTACCAGTAGTAAGTTGAAACCTTGCTCCAATAATAATCTGAAGAATTGTCGCTACTAAAACAGAAGATGCACTGACCAGTAGAATATTATGAGTTTCGAATTCAAAAGATAACAATACAGGTATCGTATAACAACTGATAATAATTCCAATAATCAGGCCGGCATCCACAAGTCCGAATAATCTTTTTCCCTGCCTCAGTGTAAATAAACGACCTGTCGTTCCCCAGAATCCCAGCATGGCCAGAATATTAAGTGGCCCAAGCATTATAAAAACAAAAAATATGACCCATTTTGCCGGAGTAAGAATCAGGGCAATCCAAAGCACTAAAGTTAACAGGGTAACGACTATGAGGTTTATTATGGCAAAGTTCTTGAATTTCATCCTGGTTTGAAACCAAGTATATAGAGATGTAAGAATGATGCCGGCAATGCCTGAAACGACATATCCCTTTGCCATCATTTTTTCATCAAAAATCGAAAGAAAGAGGGAGTGTGCACTAATATCAAATGATCCAAAAAAAATCCCAAGGAATATCGATTGTGTTAAGAGCATCGATACCATGGATTCCTCTCCTGATCCAACACCAAGGAGAGAGAACAACCTATCTCTCATAATTTTTCCCCGTTACAAATTATAGCACACTAAATTAACAATATTATCTTAATAGTGAAGTCAACGGGGGGGGTTTTTCGTACCTGGATTTTCTGTTTTTTCAGGAAAAGAATGAATCAAGCGTTGAGTCTAGACTTAACAATATTATGCAATATACTTATGTCCAAGCTAATAGCTTCAATAATTATTTCAGCGCGGTTATACCATTTCTCACGGAAGGCGAGTTTTTCCTCAATAAAACTCAGTAACTCTGCACTACCTAATCCTTTTATTAATGGCCTTTTACCTTTCGATTCGGCAAGCCGGTTCTTTAATTGATTTGCTGTCAGTTTAAGATAAATGGTTAATCCTGATTCTAACATATAATCCATATTAGTATCATGGCATGGGGTTCCTCCTCCAGTAGATATTACGGTGTTGGTCAGGGATTTAAAACTTCTAAGAACCTCTGATTCTATGTTTCGGAAATAGGTCTCTCCATATTCAGAAAAAAGTTCAGAAATTGTTTTTCCGCTATATTTTTCAATTTTTTTATCAAGGTCAATAAATGACCAACCCAGATGAGAAGCCAGTTTTCTACCAGCAGTGGATTTGCCACATCCCATAAAGCCAATTATATAAACTATCTGGTTTTTAAGCATCACAACTCAAGTTTCATCTGGGCAGGATCAACATGAGCAGGCAACTTTTGTGGTTCTTCCTCCTCCTCAGCTATTTCAGCAGCGGGGACTGCAGCCTCCTTAATAACAACAGGTTCAATTTCCAGGATATTTTCCACCATGTAACTGGTCATCCTCTTCCCTTTAGCTTTATAGCTCTTTACACCAATAAATTCGGCCACTTCAATGATCTCATTTTCCCTGGTTTTATGCTGGCCACCGAAATGTATTTCAAAACGGGGATATTCAACTTCTGTTATACTTATAAGCTTTGATTCGGGATATTCATTTATGAAACATTGGGGTTTTTCCGACTCTTCAATTGTAAATCTTTTTACATAATAATATTTCTGTTCAGCATCCCAGTAAATAACTGAATATACCTTCCCTGACCTGAATTTTTCAATTATCAGGATATTATCTTCAAAATGGTTTGACAGATCAAATCCTGCAATTCTGAAAAATCCGCTTTTCGTAATTACAAGTATTTTTTCATCTGCGCTGTACTCACCAAGGAAGGTTCCCCTCCCGTCAACATTAAGTCTGAATACTGCATCATCAAACCATATTTTTCTCCCTCCAAGGGTTGAGAGCCCTTTTTCTTTCAGGCTGATTTTATGAACAGGATTCCTTGTAAGAATATTACCCATTGAGGATTTCCCCTTTATGTTCATCTGACCAAAATCAAATTCAAACACTAATTTTTTAAGACGGGCTTTTGGTTTATGATGGACCTTAATTACCTCTGCTTCACCATTTGGATTTGCACTGAAATATATTATTTTAGAACCCTCTTTTCCCCTGGTCAGGTTATACTCTTTATCTCTGGTAAGGCCTGAGATAGCGCATCTCTTTGCGAGTAATGATCCATTCTTACCATCCTGATATACAATATTATAAATTGTTCTTTCGTCATTTTTAAGAAAGACCTGTGCAAAAAGAATATCACTCCCTACGAATATTTTATCTGCTACCCTTGTAATAAGATAAACGCCATCTTTCCTGATAACTATTATATCATCAATATCTGAACAATCGCATACAAATTCATCTTTTTTCAGACCTGTCCCTATAAACCCTTCTTTGTAATTTATATATAGCTTAGCGTTATTGGCAACCACTTTAGTTGCTTCAATTGTATCAAAATTTCTTAACTCCGTTTTTCTTTCCCTACCCTTACCATATTTCTTTTTTATCTGTCTGAAATAGTTAATTGTATAAGGGATAATGTTACCCAGGTGATTTATAACCTCTTCCAATTCGGTCTCAATACCTTTTATGTGTTCATCAGCTTTCTTAACATCAAATTTCGAAATCCTTTTGATCTTAATTTCAGTCAACTGGATTATGTCCTCTCTAGTAACTTCCCTTAACAGTAATTTTTTAAAAGGATTAAGACCTGTGTCGATTGCTGTAATAACAGCCTCCCATGTCTCACACTCTTCAATATCGCGGTAAATCCTCTCCTCAATAAATATCTTTTCGAGCGACGACATATGCCACTCCTCTTCAAGCTCTCCCTTCCTTATCTCAAGTTCATTTTTAAGAAGCTCAACGGTTTTATCAGCAGAGTGCTTCAAGATCGAACTCACTCCCATAAATGAAGGCTTATCCTCAGTTATCACACAGGTATTTGGAGATATTGAATATTCGCAATCGGTTAGTGCATAAAGAGCATCGATTGTTTTATCGGGTGAAACGCCAGGTACCAGATGTACCACAATTTCCACATTATCTGATGTATTATCATCGATCTTTCTGACCTTAATCTTCCCCTTTTCGTTTGCCTTTATTATAGATTCAATAAGAGAAGTGGTTGTTTTTCCGAAAGGTATCTCTGTGATTATCAATGCTTTTTTGTCGACTTTTTCAATCTTTGCTCTTACCTTTATAACCCCTCCGCGTTGTCCGTCATTATATTTTGATACATCAACCATTCCACCTGTTGGGAAATCGGGATAAATAACAAAATCCTTCCCCTGCAGGTAATCGATAGAAGCATCGATAAGTTCAATAAAGTTATGAGGAAGAATTTTTGATGCAAGGCCAACTGCTATACCCTCTACTCCCAGAGCGAGTAGCAATGGAAACTTTACAGGAAGAGTAACTGGTTCCTTATTTCTTCCATCGTAAGATAACTTCCAGTCAGTCGTTTTGTGATTGAACACCACCTCAAGAGCAAACTTTGAAAGTCTTGCTTCTATATATCTGGCTGCTGCTGCGCCATCACCTGTAAGAAGGTTTCCCCAGTTACCCTGCATATCTATCAGAAGATCTTTCTGCCCTATCTGAACCAAAGCATCGCCAATAGAGGCATCACCATGAGGGTGAAATTGCATTGTATGGCCGATGATATTTGCCACTTTATTATAGCGTCCGTCATCCATCCTCTTCATTGAATGGAGTATGCGGCGATGAACAGGTTTCAACCCGTCAAGCAGATGTGGTACCGCCCGCTCGAGAATGACATATGATGCATAATCAAGAAACCAGTCCTGGTACATGCCTGATAAAGCTGTAACAGAATGAAGCGCAACTGATTCTTGCGGAGTCTCTTCTAAACCTTCTGGATTGCTAATATCAAGATTCTTTTCTTCCATATAAATACTCGCTCTTCCTGAATAAAATTCTTCTATTTCTCCTCATCAACCATATCTTCTTCAATCCTCAGATTCTCTATAATAAAATCCTGCCTGTCAGGTGTATTCTTGCCCATATAAAACTCAAGGAATCCATTTACCGAATCATTTTTCTTCATCCTAACAGGTTCAAGCCTCATATCTTTTCCAATAAAATTTTTAAACTCATCCGGAGATATCTCTCCTAACCCTTTAAATCGGGTTATCTCAGGGGCAAGTCCCAGATCGGCAATTGCTTGTGCTTTCTCTTCGTATGAATAGCAATATCTTGTCTCTTTTTTATTTCTGACCCTGAAGAGTGGTGTCTGCAGGATGAAAACATGACCCTTTCTGACCAGATCAGGAAAAAACTGAAGGAAAAATGTAAGCAGAAGCAACCTGATGTGCATTCCATCCACATCGGCATCTGTGGCAACAACAACATTATTATACCTCAGGTTCTCAATCCCATCTTCAATATTTAGTGCAGCCTGAAGAAGGTTAAACTCCTCGTTCTCATAAACGATTTTTTTTGTAAGACCAAAGGAGTTGAGAGGCTTTCCTCTTAGGCTGAAAACAGCCTGTGTTTCAACATTTCTCGATTTGGTTATTGAGCCGCTTGCCGAGTCTCCCTCTGTAATAAAAATTGTTGAATCAAGTTTGTTTGTATCATTTGTATTATAATGGACGCGGCAATCCCTCAACTTTTTATTATGAAGGCTCACCTTCTTTGCTCTGTCCCTGGCCAGTTTCTGAATCGATGATATAGCTTTTCTCTCCTTCTCCGAATCCTGAATTTTTTTCAGTATAATCCTGGCTGTTTCAGAGTTCTTATGAAGATAATCGTCTAACTGTTTCTTTATGAACTCACTGATAAAATTTCTAACTGAAGGCCCCTTGGGACTCATGTCTTTCGATCCAAGTTTTGTCTTGGTCTGCGACTCAAAGATCGGCTCTTCAACCTTAATACTGACAGCAGCAATTATTGATGACCTGATGTCGGAGGGTTCATAATCCTTTTTATAAAAGTCTCTTATAGTCTTTACAATCGCCTCCCTGAAAGCAAGCAGATGTGAGCCACCCTGAGTGGTGTTCTGTCCGTTAACAAAACTGTAATAATCTTCGCCATATTGTAATCCATGAGTAAATGCCACCTCTATATCGTCTCCTCTCAGGTGAACAATAGGATAAAGACCCTCCTTGCTCATGTTCTCATTAAGCAAATCGGCCAGTCCATTGCGGGAAAAGAACTTATTTCCGTTAAAGTTGATTATAAGTCCGGAATTAAGATAGACGTAGTTTTTCAACATTGTATCTACGTATTCCGATATGAAATAGTAATTTCCGAACAGCTCTTCATCGGGTTGAAATATTACCTCAACCCCATTCTCTTCAGTTGTCGGTTCCAGAGGATGCTCTTTAATTGTTATCCCACGCTCAAACTCAATTATCTTAACCTGACCTTCACGCACCGACCTTATCACAAAGCTTCTGGCTAAAGCGTTTACTGCTTTGACCCCAACCCCGTTAAGACCTACTGATTTTTTAAAGGCTTTCGAGTCATATTTTGCCCCTGTGTTCATCCTTGAAACAGCATCAAGTAGTTTTCCAAGAGGGATGCCTCGTCCATAATCCCTGACTCTTACCTCCTGAGCAGCTATAGTGACATCAATTTTTTTGCCATAACCCATCATGTATTCGTCCATGGCATTATCCATAACCTCTTTGAGCAGAGCATAAACACCGTCATCCTGAGAAGATCCATCACCAAGCTTCCCGATATACATACCGGGTCTCAACCTGATGTGTTCTCTCCATTCAAGGGTTTTAATATGTTCTTCTGAATATCCAACTGACATTTTGCAGAATTTTGCGCAAATATAACTAATTACAAGAGGCGCGCACCGGCAATTTTTCAACAACCAACATAATTATTGTCATTAAAAAAAGTTACAAAATGGCTGGATAAAAAATATTTATCTGATTAATTGATAATTACGATTCGCTGAGACGTGTTGATAAATGAATACCTTCATCACACAATTCCTATCTGTTTCATAAGAAAGGCAGCATTCATCTTAAGTGTGATCCCTTCCTGCAGCTTATAATTAAATTTTACTACGTCAAGATATTTTTCAATGATCTGGTCTTTTTTCATTTCATCAGATTGTTAAAGCAACAACTTTGAGAATACTTCTGCTGTTATAAAAATCAGCTCCTGTCTGATCAAAATTCCAAGTCCATTCTTCCTTATTCTGACCCGAAGGGAGATCCGTTGCTAAAGTTGGAATTGTAGTAATGCTACCTGATTTATTGGTAATAACTTCAGCAATATCACTAATGAGTATTGATCTGTACTTTTTAAGAAAATCGATGTGCTTTCTTTGTATTTCAGACCTGAAAAAGCTAAATTCTTCTTCATTTATTTTCGATCTCTTTTTTAAAAAATCTACTAAAAGTGATTCGAGCTGCGTAAGAATATTAAGCGAGATTACAATCCCCGGATCGGAATCCGGCAAATACTCCGGAATTGCAATATTCCTTAATGACTTCAGCCTATTTATATAGAAATATCCCCCAGCATTTTTCCATACCTCCTCTATCAATCCGCCAGTCACATCAAGTTCTACAAGTTCCACATTCTTAAAATTTCTGGTCTGGCTAATAACATCAGGAGGATGAACAATATCAACCAGGCAGACCTTATTAATTCTCTCAATCATCTCTGCGATAGGCAGTTCAAGTAACCAACCACTTCCAAGAACGGTAACCTTTTCCGGTTTATAAAAATCCAATGCTTTTAGAATAAACCTTCTGCAATGTTCAAGATGGGTATCCCAACCTCCACTCTGGTTCAAATGACGGTATATCAATCCATTCTGATAATTATAGTAACCCATCTTATTCAGAATCCTTCGATATGCTATGCTATACGTCATCTTGTAGTATTTCTGGTTCTTAACTCTTTCAATTCACGAGTCATTACTGAACTGAGTTTTCTTGCAAGTTCTTCCGGGGTATCATTTAAAAAGGAGGTTGGTTGAATAGGATCGAGTACTCTTATCCTTATTCTATGACCACTGCTGAAGATCAAACCATGTTTGGGAAGTATATCCCCTGTCCCATCAATCAGTACAGGCAAAATGGAGACACCAGCCTGTTGTGCCAACTGGAAAGCTCCTCTTTTAAAAAATCCAATTTCTTTATCCAGAGAGCGTGTGCCTTCCGGAAAAATCATTATCGAAGTCCCCTGTTTGAGATACCTGTATGATTTCTCAAGCATATCTGCTTTGCTCTCCTCATTACCTCTGTTAACAGTTATATAGTCAGCCATTCTTAAGTACCATCCAAGCACAGGGAGATTAATATTTTCAATTTTTGAAATCCATTTGAACTTATACCGGAGGCTGTTTAATAGTAGTATATCAAGAATGGACTGATGGTTTGAGATGATAACATATGTTGTTCCTCCAGAGGTCTTTTTCCTTCCTTCAATATCAATTTTCCAGATTGGAATCAGCCATGAAACAATCAGACTCTGGTACACCAGCAGCCAATGTATAACAACTCTATCCCTGTCGAATGGCAAAACCAGTAACCAGATGAGAAAGGTTAAAGGGAATATTACTACCATAAAGCAAAGGCCTACAAACCAGACTATTAGTGATTTTATAATATCCATAAATCAAGATTCACTTATCCTACTCTCTGTTCAACTCTTTCGATAAAATCGCAATTTAAAAAAACTTATAAATATCCTTTTTGGGTATTGAAATATTTTCATTTTGGAAAACTTCCATCAAATCATTCACCATATACCTTTCGCCAATCAGTTCTTTCCCTACAGCTTTCATCTCATCTGAACCTTCTATCTCACACTCCAGGATGATCCCATCTTTAACAAACAGCTGGCAGGAAAAAGGGTTCCCGTCTATCTCAAACCGGTTTGCATAATGATATTCCGGACCATATGCCCAGTTCCACTCCCATGTCTTATATTTAGAGGAGGCCAGCAGTTCAGCCTTCTCTCTTTCTGACTGAAGAAGTTGATAAACAACAGAATCCTGAAAGGTTTCCAGGAAGTAATTCATCATTTCCGATCGGAACACATGAATATCCTGAAAACAGCTAACTATCTCATTCAGATTTATAACAGAAGATGGATTCGATCCAACAGCCCTGGATGAATAACAAGAGGTATCTTTCCTTAAAGAATTTTTTAGCATGTCCATGGAAGAGCTGAATAGCAATGTGCCATGATGAAGGACCCTTTTTCGAAAGACATGTTCAGCATTGCCTGATATCTTTAAACCACCAACTCTAAGATCATTTTTCCCTTCAAATTTTGCCTCTACTCCTAATGTTAATAAAAAATCGATAACAGGCTTGGTGTACTTACGAAAGTCAACCTGTTTTCCTGTTTCACTCTGCCTGATAAAGGTAAAATTCAGGTTCCCCCTGTCATGAAAGACTGTTCCACCGCCCGATATTCGTCTTATGACAGGAATATCATTTTCACTGACAAATTTTGTATTTACCTCCCTGTGAGCAGATTGATGCTTCCCAATAATAACGGATGGGGTATTGATTCCCAGAATCAGATACTCATCCTTACTCTCTTTAAGAAGTATTTCTTCAATCGCAAGATTAAAGAACGGATCGTCCGAGTCCAGGGTTATGCAATACATAACATTGGTTTACAATAATTATGAAGGATTATAAAAAGCTCTGTACTGTAGAATTTTGTTATCAGTTAACACATACAATTTATAGATAGTCCATCCTATAAAAGCCCCGAGAAGCGAACCGCATATCATATCACCGGGATAGTGGACACCAAGGTATATCCTGCTATATCCAACAACTGCTGCCCATAGAATTATACTTATTGTAAACCATCTTTTTCTGATAAGCAACAGACTGATAAGAGCCACATTGAATGAGTTTACTGCATGTGAAGAGACAAATCCGAATTGCCCTCCGCATTCACCATTGTAAAGGTGAACAAGTCCATCAAGCGCAGGCTCGTGACAAGGGCGCAACCGTTGAACAATATTTTTAAAAAGATGGACAGAGATCTGATCAGCAAGGATTACTGCGAGAATTATAAACAAGAGAATAATCAGGAACTTCCTTTTGTATTTTATACCAAGGTAGACAAGAATAGCAAGATAAAGAGGTGCCCAGATTACCTTACCGCTTATGGCATGCATCGTCTGGTCCCAGAATGGCGAGTTTAATGAGTTCAGAAAAAGAAAAAGCTGCTGATCAATTCGCTCTAACATATAATTTCAATCAAAGTTTAAAACTTCCCATATCATATCCTTCAGGGTAACAATACCCTGACCTGTAATTGAGGAGATAAAAACCCTCGGAATATCAGGCAGATCATTCCTTATTTCATTCATCAGTTCTTCATCGAGCATGTCGGATTTTGAGATTGCCATAACACGCTTTTTATCAAGTAGTTCGGGATTATACATTTTCAGTTCATTAACCAGTATCTCATATTCTTCTTTTATGTTCTTGCTGTCGGCTGGAACCATAAATAACAGCATCGAGTTTCTTTCGATATGTCTTAGAAATCTTATCCCCAGCCCCTTGCCTTCATGCGCACCCTCAATAATCCCTGGAATATCAGCCATGACGAACGATTTATCATCCCTGTAGCTTACTATTCCAAGGTTTGGAACAAGAGTAGTAAAAGCATAATCGGCAATTTTAGGCTTAGCTGCAGAAACAACAGACAGAAGGGTTGATTTACCGGCGTTCGGGAAACCGACCAGCCCTACATCGGCAAGAATTTTAAGCTCAAGAATAAATTCATCTTCAATACCTGCTTCCCCAGGCTGGGCATATCGTGGGGTCTGGTTGGTTGATGATTTAAAATGGGTATTACCAAGACCTCCTCTTCCGCCTTTGGCAAGTATCTTCTCATCATCATGAGTAGTGATCTCAAAAAGGAGCTCACCTGTTTTGCTGTTTTTAGCTATTGTTCCAAGCGGAACCTGTACAATCACATCTTTCCCATCAGCTCCTGTTGATTGTTGTCTGCTGCCCGATGAACCATTCCCGGCAAAAATATGACGTTGATATTTCAAATGTAAAAGGGTCCACATCTGATCATTACCTCTCAATATGATGTGCCCTCCTCTGCCACCATCACCTCCATCGGGTCCACCTTTCGGTTCAAATTTCTCTCTTCGGAAATGAGCCGATCCTGCGCCTCCTTTTCCGGAGCGACAGTAAATCTTAATATAATCAACAAAATTTGATCCGGACATATGTATTTGACTTACTCAGTGGCCCTCTGTGTTACAATATTAAGAACTTACACATAGATCACAGAGAAGTAACAGAGTTACACTGAGATTATTAAAGAAATTTATTCATAGATACAGCCAGCCTTTCAAAGATATCTTCAATAGACCCCATACCATTAACAAGCTGGTATATACCTTTTTCGTTACAATAATTGATGATTGGTTCTGTTTTATCTTTATAAACATCAATTCTGTTTTCTATAACAGCAGGATCTTTATCATCAGGTCTGCCTGATAATTCAGCCCGGGCTATTAATCTCTTAACAAGTTCATCATGCTCAACATCAAGTACGAGCATACTGTCTATCTTCATACCCCTGTCATTAAGCATTTTTTCCAGAGAAATAGTCTGTGCAACAGTACGTGGAAATCCATCAAAAAGAAATCCGGCTGACCCTTTGCTATTATCAATTTTATAAGCAATCATCTCAATCACTACCTCGTCGGGAACAAGTTCACCTTTAGACATAATCAGACTCATCTTCTTACCCAGTTCAGTACCTGCGGCAATCTCAGCGCGAAGCATATCGCCTGTTGACAGATGAATGAGATTGAATTCCTCAGCCAGCCTTACCGACTGAGTCCCCTTACCAGAACCGGGAGGGCCAAAAATCAAAAAATTAACCATAGATTTAAAATTAATATTTATTCTCTTCTACTCTAAGTACTCCGAACTCTAGCTCACTCCAAACTTCTTTTCTGCTATAAATATTGTTAAGTTAAAGTGTTTCATATTACTTCATTAATGTATAAATTGATGGTAAATTCCGACCGTAACCATTATAATCAAGACCATAACCTACAACAAAATCATTCGGTATTTCAAATCCAACATAATCAAGAGGGATATTCTTTGTATACGCTGCAGGCTTGTAGAGCATTGTAGCAATTTTTATCTCAGATGCTTTTCGAATAATAAGCTCATCCACGATACGTTCAAGAGTATTTCCAGTATCTACAATATCCTCAACAATTACGATGGCCTTATTCTTGATATCTTCATTCCATCCGATAAGCTCTTTGATTGTCCCGGAAGAGCTCGTTCCCTCATAAGAAGCCAGTTTTACAAAAGATATTCTTGACTGGAATTTAATACACCTGAAAAGATCAGCAGCAAAAAGAAATGCTCCGTTAAGAATTCCAAGGAAGACTACCTCTTTTTCTGCCAGGTCGTTATTCATCTGCATGGCAAGCTCTCCAATCCTATCCAGTATAGCCTTTTCAGTGATCATTACTTTGAACTTCTTGTCGAGTATTTGGATTTCTTCCATAACGGAAATCTTTGAACAGTTAGCCGCTGCGAAAATATGAAAATAATAGCTTATTTTTGTCCTGATCAGTAAGTTAAATTAATTTATTTTCAATGGAACCGATAGTAAGCATAATAATGGGTAGCACATCCGACCTGCCTGTGATGGAGAAAACGGCAGAGATACTTAACAATTTCAAGATACCCTTTGAGATGAATGCCCTTTCAGCCCACAGAACACCTGAAGAGGTTGAAAAATTTGCAAAAAATGCTGATGCCCGGGGAATAAAAGTGATTATTGCAGCAGCGGGTATGGCAGCTCATCTTCCGGGTGTTATTGCTGCAATGACACCTATTCCTGTAATCGGAGTGCCAATAAAGGCTTCACTTGAAGGACTTGACTCCATCTTTTCAATTCTTCAAATGCCTCCGGGCATACCGGTAGCAACAGTAGGTGTTAATGCTGCTCAGAATGCAGGGATCCTTGCAGCACAGATAATTGCAACAGGTGATAAAGCAGTTATGAAAGAGGTAATTAAGTATAAGGAATCTCTGAAGAAGAAAATTGTTCTTGCTAACGAAGAGCTGAAAAAAGTCAAATATCAATTTAAAACAAATTAGATAGTGCCTGGAGTACTTAGAGTGCCTGGAGTACTTAGAGTGCCTAAAGTGACTAGAGTTATAATGTAGGTATTAGCTTAACTCCGGGCACTCCAAATTTTAGCTCACTCCAAACTTTTAAAAATCGATTTCAATTATCTGAATCGATTTTTTTTGTATCTTAGGGTATTAATTTGAAACAGTTGAGCTCGCTGCACAAAATATCTGTTTCTGTTTTATCTGTTTTTCTCGCTTTAACCGCTTCCGGAAGCGATTCTTATCGCCCTTCAGCCGGAGCTGGTGAAGCAGGAATGGGATATACTTGCATAATGAAGAACGGATTCTGGACTTCATTTCATAACCAGGCATCGCTGGCATATAATAATTCATTCTCTTTCGGGTTCAATTATGAAAACAGATTTACTATTAAGGAGTTAGGCACACGTTCTGTCGGAATCATAATTCCAGCAGAAAAAGCTTCTATAGGAGTTTTCTATTCCCATTTCGGATATATCGATTTTAGAAGAGAGATGACAGGACTGGCTTGCGGTATGAAACTCTCAGAAAAAGTATCAGCAGGGGTACAGGTTGATTACCTTTCAGAAAGAACATCAGGAGAATATAATAATAACCAGTCTGTTACATTTGAAACTGGTCTGATTGTCACACCATCTGAAAATGTGAGTATAGGTATCCACCTATTTAATCCGGTACCCAATTCAATAAGGAAAAATTACCTGCCAACAGCCATGAGGGTCGGTACCGGAATAAACCTTAACAGATTACTCTTTGCTGCGATAGAGGCTGAAATAATTACAGGTAGTAAATTGAATATTAAAACAGGCTTTGAATATGAGGCAGCAAAAAAATTCTGGCTAAGGGGTGGGTTCAATACTTCTAACAGTTCATTCAGCTTTGGTTTGGGATACCTGGTAAAAATTGCTCAGATCGATATTGGTTTTTCAACTCACGAAAAACTTGGAGTAACTTCAACTGTATCATTAATATTTAAAATCCATTAACCATCCACTTATTAAAAAGAAACATTTAGCGAAATAACTCTGTGTAACAAAAAAAGTCGTCAGGTAATATGAAACTAAGTACTCTAATAAATGGTATAAAAATAATAATATTGCTTCCTATCCTCTTTCCGGTTTATACCTTTAGTCAGGAACCAAACCTCTCCGATGTAATAATAAATATTGCTGAGGAGCTGGCAGCTGATGAATCTGATTCCGAAGCAGCTTTGGTTTATATTGAGAGGCTTTATGAGCTTATTGAAAACCCTGTAAAACTGAATACAATCACAGAGGATGAGATTTCAAGATTATTCTTTCTTTCTGATTTCCAGGTTAAGGCATTAGCTGATTATGCTCATTCTACAGGTCGAATCATTTCCGTTTACGAATTGGCAATCATCCCCGGATTTGATAAAGAAACAGTTGAAATGATGATCCCCTTCATTAAGCTTAACAATGGTACTAAAATGAATTCAGATTATGTCGGATGGAAGAACACCATAATAACAAATATTTCAATTAAATCAGGAAATAATGACTCAACGTCAATAGGTTCCCCATGGAAAATCTTAACAAAATACAAGTTTAATGCAGCGGGCTTTTCCGGTGGATTTACATCTGAAAAAGATCCCGGAGAGCAATTTCTCAGAGGTAATCCTCCTATTCCTGATTTTCTTTCTGCTCATCTTGCTTTCAATGGAAGAGGTGTCATCCGAAAGCTTATTCTGGGGGATTATTCTGCTCGTTTTGGACAGGGCACAACTGTTAATACCGGTATCCGAACAGCTCTTTCACTCACAGCACCTGGTTACATGTCAGCCAGAGATGAGATTAAACCATATACATCAACCGACGAAAATAATTTTTTCAGAGGTGTGGCTGCTGAATTTTCCATTAAGAATCTTGGTTTGACCATCTTCTATTCAAAAAATTATTCAGATGCCACACTAGGCTTATTGTCAGTAAATTCTGAAGACTATATCAAAAGCTTTTATAAGGCAGGCATTCATAGTACCTATTCTTTGCTACAGAAGAAAGATGCAGTTTCTGAAACAGTGATCGGGGCGAATCTTTCATACAATATTAATAATCTAAGAATTGGATTATCATGGTCAGAGAACAGATTTTCACTTCCCGTAATACCTGAAATCAATAAACCTGAAAATATTTTTGCATTTCGTGGAAACAGAAATAATCTATACACTATCTACTATAAAAGCCTCATTAAAAGAATTTTGCTGTATGGCGAATTTTCAATTAATGAAATACACTCGTACGCATTCGTGCAAGGCTTATCATTCAGACCGTCAGACCGTCTTACCATCAATTTTTTATACAGGAACTATGATCCCGGATTCATAAGTTTTCATGGAAAAGGGCCAGGCAATAATTCGGTGAGCGGGAATGAACATGGGATTCTTGGAAACTTTACATTTGAAGCAGCAAGGCACCTGTTCGTAAGTGCAGGTTGTGATATTTATAGCTTCCCATGGCTTAAATACCGTAATAGTGCTCCCTCCCGGGGGGTGAAGCAGGAAATCAGAATAAAATACCTGCCGACCGAAAAACTCCTGTTTGATGCATCATATAATTACAGAGTTTCAATGGTTGATAAAACAGAAAAACCAGGTATCCCTGAACAAGCTATTAATACCAGTAATACATTTAAAGGTTCGGTACGGTATTCTCTCTCAGAAAACATAAAATTTACAACGAGAATAGATTACAAGATTGTCGATCCGTCAGACAGAAATGGTATGCTATTATTACAGGATTTAGTTTATAGTTTCAGACATCTTCCCGTTACCTTATGGTTCAGATACTGCATTTTTAATACTGATGACTGGGATTCACGGCTTTATACATATGAGAATGATTTACTTTACAGTTTTAGTATTCCTTCATTATCGGGTAAAGGGAGCCGAAGTTATCTTATGGCAAAATGGAGAATCGGTGATTTTGCTGAGATTAGAGTCAAATATGGAGTAACTTCTTTGGTGGAAAGCTGGATGTCTCAGACTAACAAGGATGAAATAAAGGCACAATTCAAGGTGTGGTTCTGAATAGTCAGATAGTCATTTATATTAATCTGTATGAAGAACCTGGTTTACCCTGAGCCCTGCTTTGCCAGCCGAAGCCTTGGCATAGGCTGGTGCCCTGTGCTACAACTAACTATCCGGTGTCTTAATGTCCTTAATATTAAGCTGGAGGTTTCTCTTTCCTCTGAACTCATTCATTTCCAAAGAATAACAGACATCAAAAGGGTTACCTCCCTTTATATATTCAAAATGGTTCGCCTGACTGAAAGCAATTGCAGAAAAGCTTTTTTGTCTTGATGATTCCTGGCAAAGGTCAAGCTTCAGGTGCTCCCCACTGGATCCTACCATACGTCCCGACCCTGTATCAAAAACATTTCGTGATACAAAGACAGGTGACATATTTCCAGGGCCAAAAGGCTGAAACTGGTTCATTATCCTGAAATAATCTTCACTTATTTCTGAAAATGTAAGTTCAGTATCAATAAATATTCGAGGAATCAATTGTTCTTCAGAAATTGTTTTACTGACATACTGCTCAAATCTCTCCATAAATGGTCTGATATTCTCCTTTTTTAATGTCAGCCCTGCCGCAAACATATGACCCCCAAAACTTTCGAGCAGATCGCTACAAGACTCGATTGCCTGGTAAAGATCATAACCATGAACAGATCGTGCCGAGCCTGTTGCAAAACCATTTGATTCAGTAAGAATGACTGTTGGACGATAATATGTCTCAATTAACCTGGAGGCAACAATTCCAATAACCCCTTTTTTCCATGTAGGATTGTAAAGGACTGTCGTTCTGGAATTTACAGTTGCCTGGTCTTCAGAGATCATCCGCATAGCCTCTGTTGTGATTATACGATCAATACTTCGTCGTTCAATATTGAAATTATTGATCTCCTTACTTATCTCTGTAGCAAGTTTAGAATCAATGGAAACCAGCAAGTCAACAGCTTTACTCCCCGTTTCCATCCTACCTGCTGCATTTATTCTGGGGCCAATTTTAAAAACTACATCCTCAATTGTAAGTGCCTTGGTTGCTTCCGATTCGCGAATTAACTCTTTCAGTCCAATGCATGGAGATTCATTTAGCTGTTTAAGACCAAAATAGGCCATCACTCTGTTTTCTCCGGTGATAGGGACAATATCAGATGCGATACTGACAGCAACAAGGTCAAGATAGTGTGATATAGCACTGAACGGGATACCATGTACCCTCGAATAGGCATGAATAAGTTTAAATCCAACCCCGCATCCTGATAAATCTTTATAGGGGTAATTGCATGATGGCTGCCTGGGATCAAGTACAGCAACAGCTTTGGGAATCTCATCGCCCGGGTAATGGTGATCACAGACAATAATATCGAGCCCTTTTGTACGGGCATATTTGACTTTTTCCACTGCTTTAATACCACAGTCGAGAGTGATAACAAGCTTACAGTTATTCTGATATGCATAATCGAGACCCTGGAATGAGACTCCGTAACCCTCTTTATACCTGTCGGGGATATAATATTCAACATTTGAATACTGATCCTTAAGGAAAGAGTACATCACAGCTACAGCAGTGGTTCCATCTACATCATAATCACCATAAACAAGTATCTTTTCGTTTTTCTTTACTGCAGTGGAGATCCTGTCAACAGCAATATTCATATCCTTCATGAGAAATGGATCATGGAGGTAATCGAGGCTGGGATTAAAAAATGTTTGTGCTTCAGCGGCAGAAGTAATACCACGCTGGACCATCAGGGTTGCCAGCGATTCCGAAACACCAAGAGACCCTGCTAATTGCTTAACAACTGCAATCTCTCCCTTATCCTGTACTACCCACCTTTTTTCCATTCTGTTATTGATTAGTCCATTCCAAGTCAAAAACTTCCTGCAGATTTCTCTTTACCCTGATCTTTACCGACTCAAAATCCTGCTTGCTACCCAACTCTTTCTCAAGTGATGTAACCCCTTTATCGGTATAGCCACAAGGGTTTATATTATTAAAATAGGTCAGGTCAGTATTAACATTAAAAGCAAATCCATGCATAGTAATATACCTGCTTGCTTTCACCCCGATAGCACAAATCTTCCTTGCTTTACCTCTGATTTCCGGATCAAGCCAGACACCAGTTCCTCCCTCAAGTCTTGTAGCAAGAAGACCAAATTCACTTAAGGTTCTGATGATAGCCTCTTCAAGTTTGTAAATATACTCTTTCAGCCCTATATTAATTAGATTCAGATCAAAAATAGGGTAGCCTACAATTTGACCAGGGCCATGGTATGTTATATCACCTCCCCTGTCAATATTGTAAAAAGTGGCATCCTTTGCTTTAAGTTGTAAATAGTCGAGAAGAAGATTATTTTCAGATCCGCTTTTGCCAAGTGTATATACATGAGGATGTTCAACAAATATCAGTGTGCCGGGAAGAAAACTCTTCAAGGAATCACCTCCCCTTGTTCCCTCTTTTTTGCTGTCAACAAGTTTTGTAAAGATTTCTGTCTGAAAGTCCCAGGTCTCTTTATAATCTCTTTGTCCAATATCTTTATATACAACGCTATAGCTCAATTTCAGTATTCAGATTAAGTGGTACCAATATAATCAATTTTATCGAGCCTTTACATGATTTTCAGCATGAAAAGATGACCGGACAAGAGGACTGCTTTCAACAAAAGAAAAACCGATTTCCAAAGATTTAATCCTGTATTCTTCAAACTTTTCCGGTGATACATAATCAACAACTTCCATATAATCAAAACCTGGTTTAAGGTATTGACCGATGGTAAGTATTTTACAACCTGAAGCATGAAGATCCCTTATAGTTAAAATTATTTCATCCTCCCTTTCACCCAATCCTAACATAAATCCCGACTTGGCAATTATTCCTTTTCCTGAAATAAATCTTAAAACCTCAAGGCTCCTTTCGTATTTTGCTTTTGTGCGGATAATTGGAGTTAGTCTCTTAACAGTTTCGATGTTATGAGATATGACATCTGGTCCTGCATCAATAATTTTCTGAATACTACCTGTATTACCATCAAAGTCAGGAATTAAGGTTTCCATTGTTGTATCAGGATTCAACTTTTTTATCTGTTTTATTGTATCTGCCCAGAAAGATGCACCTCCATCAGTAAGATCATCGCGGTCGACTGAAGTGATTACACAATGCTTCAGTTCCATTACTTTTATTGATTCCGCCAGTCGTAACGGCTCACTGGGATCAGGAGGCAATGGTTTCCCGGTTTTGGTTGCACAGAATTTACAGGCTCTGGTACATATGTCTCCCAGTATCATAAAGGTAGCAGTACCAGCATTCCAGCATTCACCAATATTAGGACAATTTCCGCTGGTGCAAATTGTATTAAGATTATTTTCAACAACCACATTCTTCACCATTGAATACTTTTCTCCGCTAGCTCTCTGCATTTTAAACCATACAGGTAATCGTCTGCTTTTTTGCATTACTGATATGATAATTTTTTAAGATTACAAAGGTACAAAAAAGCAGCATTATCAAAATGTATTTATTACAAAGGACCGCAGAGAAATTTAATATAATTAAACAGTAAAATGTTATAAGAAAAATAATATATAAACTCTTATATTTGTTAATATTCAGTTTCAACTTCATTTCAAATTAAACCATTACGCAAATGTCAAAAGATGAACTCAAGGTAACACATGAATATCAGACAGTTATAGGTGACTTCCCAAAAATTGGTATCCGTCCGGCTATCGATGGCAGGATGCTTGGTGTAAGGGAATCTCTTGAAGAACAGACCATGAATATGGCAAAGAATGCTGCAAAACTTATCTCATCGAATTTAAAATATCCAAATGGTAAACCTGTAACGTGCATTATTGCTGATACCTGTATTGGAGGGGTTGCTGAAGCTGCAATGTGTGCTGATAAATTCAGCAAAATCGGTGTCGGGGTGAGTCTTACAGTTACCCCATGCTGGTGTTATGGAAGCGAAACAATAGATATGAACCCGGATATTCCAAAAGCAATCTGGGGGTTTAACGGTACTGAACGGCCAGGAGCAGTTTACCTTGCCGCAGCACTAGCGGGTTATACTATGAAAGGTTTACCTGCCTTCGGGATTTACGGACAGGATGTTCAGGACTCTGACGATCTGTCAATCCCTGAAGATGTTAGTGAAAAAATACTCAGGTTTGTACGAGCAGGTCTTGCTGCATCACATATGAAAGGCAAATCTTATCTTTCAATGGGTTCAGTTTCAATGGGAATTGCCGGATCTATCGTACGGGAAGATTTCTTCCAGGAATACCTTGGCATGCGAAATGAGTATGTTGACATGAGCGAATTTAACCGCCGTCTGAATGAAGATATTTTTGATAAGAATGAATTCAAAAAAGCGCTTGATTGGACAAAGAAAAACTGCAAGGAGGGCAAAGACACTAATAGAGTTCCAAAATCAAGAAAACAGAAAGATAAAGAATGGGAGACTGTCGTTAAAATGACAATTATTGCACGCGACCTGATGGTAGGTAACCCCAAACTTAAGAAACTGGGGTATGGTGAAGAGGCACTTGGACATAATGCAATTCTTTCCGGTTTCCAGGGTCAGCGTCATTGGACCGATCATATGCCAAACGGTGATTTTCTTGAGGCAATATTATGCTCTTCATTCGACTGGAATGGCATCAGACCTCCATATCTCGTTGCCACTGAAAATGATGCAATGAATGGAGTGCCGATGCTTTTCGGCTATCTGCTAACGAATACAGCACAGATGTTTTCTGATATCCGTACATACTGGAGCCCGAAAGCAATACAAAGAGTAACAAAGATGAAACCTGAAGGTCTCGCATCGAATGGAGTAATTCACCTGATAAATTCAGGATCTTCAGCTCTTGATTTTTCAGGAAGACAAATATATAAAGGTGAGTCTCATATAAAACCATTCTGGAAAATTACAGGTAAAGATGCAGCAGCATGCCTCGATGCAACACATTGGCCACCAGCTGATTCCGGATATTTCAGAGGTGGGGGGTTCTCTTCACAATTTGACACAAAAGGTACAATGCCTGTTACTATTTCAAGAGTCAATATTGTAAAAGGATTGGGCCCTGTTATTCAGCTTGCTGAAGGCTGGACAGTTGAACTACCGGATAAAATGAACAAAATCCTGACTGACAGAACAAATCCCACATGGCCAACAACCTGGTTTGCACCAAGACTTACAGGAAAAGGGCCATTTTCTGATGTCTATTCCGTAATGGCAAACTGGGGTGCCAACCATAGTGCATCAAGCTTCGGACATATAGGTGCAGATCTTATAACCCTTGCATCAATCTTAAGAATACCTGTTTGTATGCATAATGTAGATGAGAAGAATATCTTCCGACCAAGTGCCTGGAATGCCTTCGGTACGGAAAAAGAGGGAGCAGATTACAGAGCCTGTCAGACTTACGGAGCAATTTACAAATAGTTTAATATATGGGAGCAAACCCTGAAATAGGTAAAATTGAAATCGATCAGAAGGGTCTGAAAAACCTTAACACAATCAGAAAATGGACAATGTTCCTTGCTGTTTCAGGTTTTATCTTTCTTGGTTTAATGATTACTATCGGAGCAATTACCGGAATCTTTTTATCAGCTTTTAAAGCAGATCAGACAAGTGCCGGTTTCGCAGAGACTTATATGCTGTTATTCTTTCTTGTTTTAGCTATAGCATGTTTCTTTCCATTATTTTATCTTTTCAGGTTTTCAAAATATACAACCCATGCTGTAAATAACCTCGATAAACAGGAACTGTATGAAGCGATTCAAAATCTAAAATACTTCTTTGTGTATCTGGGAATACTAATAATAATTGTCTTAACATTTTATATTATTGCATTAATTGCTGCAGGGTCATCCATGGCATTTCTTAAGGGAATGTGATAACATTAAAGTACTTAAAGTGAGCTAAAGTTCAGAGTGACTAAAGTTGAAGAAGAAGTGGAACATAATGAAAATAACTCCAGGTATCCTAAACATACTAACCTCTAGACACTTTTTAATTCCAACGTATTTAACTCCCCCCTTATGTCAAAAGGTGATATTGTAATAGTTTTCGATTGTGGCGCTACAAATGTCAGAGCCATAGCAATTACCAGCAAAGGTGAGATACTTGCTTCTGAATCATTTCCAAATAATACCCGACCTGATCCTTTTTACCCTGCATACAGAATATGGGATGTGAAAGAGATTTGGGATAAGATGTGCCGGGCATCACAAAAAATTATCAGCCAGATAAATATTGGTAGAATTGTCGGGGTTACTATCACAACTTTCGGAGTCGATGGAACCCTTTTTGATAAGAAAGGAAAAATGCTTTATCCGGTCATATCATGGCAGTGTGAAAGAACAAATACTATTATGGCCGGCATAGATAAATACCTGCCTCTTGATAATTTATATAACGAATGCGGTGTTCTGCCATTCAACTTTAATACAATTAATAAACTGATCTGGTTTGTCGAACAAAAACCTAAAATAGTCGAAAAAAGTTACAGGTTTCTTTTCATGCCTGCAATATTTTCATACCTTCTAACCGGCGAAATGAAAAATGATATTACCATGTCGGGAACATCGATGCTGACAAACCTTTCTACAAGGGGATTTTCAGAAAATATTTTAAATAAAATCAATTTCCCGGTTGAAAAGATCGGGTCACCTGTTGAAGCAGGAACTAATATAGGAAAGGTTAGTAAAAAAGCTTCAGCGGAGACATTAATTCCTGCAGGAACTCCTGTAATTGCTACCGGCCACGACACTCAATTTGCAATATTCGGATCAGGGGCAGAAAAAAACCAACCTGTACTCAGTTCAGGGACATGGGAAATATTGATGGTACGATCTGAAGGATTCAGGTCGGGGAAAGAGCAGCTCAAAATGGGCATCACAACCGAGCTGGACTCAAGGCCAGGACTATACAATATTGGCAATCAATGGATTGCTTCAGGCATCCTGGAATGGGCCCGTAGAAATCTATTTAGTGATATTAAAGAGGATGTTTATGAATTTATGATTTCAAAAGCAGAAAAAGTACCACCAGATTGTAATGGAGTAAAGATCATTCCAAAATTCTATGAAGAGCTTAAGGGTAAACCCGGAGGCCAGATAATTGGCCTTACTATGGAATCAACCCGTGATGAGATATACCGGGCAATGCTTGAATCACTTTCGGAAAGACTGTCAGAGGGAAAGAGGGCGCTCGAAATAGCAGGCGGATTTAAATCGGAAAGTATTCTCTGTGTGGGAGGCGGATCAAAAAACCGGCTTTGGAACCAGTTAAGAGCTAACTATACGGGTGTACCCCTCAAAACAATTGATCAAAAAGAGACCACTGTTCTTGGTGCATCACTATTCGTCCAGGCTGCCTGCGGTAATGCATCATCGCCGGAAGAGGCACGTACGGCGATAGATTATAAAACTGAAATTATTGAACCTGAATAATAATGATCATGAACCTCTTTATTCCATTGTGTCGTTGCGCCATTATTTCAAAACCTCATAATTATGGGTATAGCTTATTTCAACGGTAACTTCCTCCCAAAAGATGAAATAAAGATCAATCCTGATGACCGTGGGTTCCTGTTTGCGGATGGCATTTATGAAGTTGTAAGATGGTACCAGGGGCATTTCTATGACATTGACAGCCATTTGTTACGACTAAAAAGGAGCTTGAAAGAACTTCGAATAATATGGGCTGAAGAAGATTCTTTTCCATACCTTGCCCGGGAACTGATAACTCTAAACGAACTGGAACAACAACCCTCGCTGGTTTATATTCAGATAACAAGGGGTGTAGCTCCCAGAACCCATGACTTCCCATCACCAGCTGTTAGTCCGACAGTATATGCTTTCGCAAGAAATTTTATGCCTGATTCCTCCGAAATTGAAAATGGAGTAGACGTGTTACTGAAAAAAGAGATGAGATGGAGCAGGTGCGATATCAAATCAGTTTCCCTTCTTCCAAATACGCTCAGTTTTCAGGAGGCGAAGGAACAGGGATACCAGGAGTGTATTTTCATAAGAGATGGTTTGATAACTGAGGGGACACACTCCAATATCTTCTTTGTTATTAACGGCAGTCTGTTTACACATCCTGAATCTGAGCATATTCTCTCCGGTATTACAAGGAAAAATATATTACGTATTGCCAGAGAGGAAGGAATCCCTGTTTCCGAGTCTGCTGTTCCTGATACTATGATAGATAACATCAGTGAAGCATTCCTTGCAAGTACAGGTGCTGAGGTAACTCCTGTAATTAAAATGGGAGATTATATGATAGGTGACGGACACCCCGGGCCAATTACAAAATTATTAAAAGAAAAATTCCAGACAGAAATCATTGCATTAAGAGATTAAGAATCTTAAATTCACAAAAACATGAATTTTCCTATATTTGCACAAATTTTAAAATCATATGAGCAACTTGAATTTAAGTGAGCAGGAGCAGATAAGAAGGGAATCTCTGGATGAATTAAGAAAACTTGGAATTGATCCCTATCCTGCCTCCGAGTATAAAACAAACATTTTTGCACAGGATATCCTTGATAACTATTCTCCTGAAAAAAACAATTTCCAGGATGTTTGCCTGGCCGGACGCATTATGAGCAGACGCATAATGGGGAATGCTTCATTTGCAGAGTTAATGGACTCATCTGGCAGAATTCAGATCTATATCCGTCGTGATGATGTTTGCCCTGGCGAAGATAAGACGATATATAATACTGTATTTAAAAGGCTTCTCGATATTGGTGATATAATAGGTGTGAAAGGATATGTCTTTAAAACACAAATGGGTGAGACGACTGTTTATGTTAAGGAATTCACACTCCTAAGTAAATCGGTTCGTCCTCTTCCTATAGTTAAAGAAAAGGATGGAACCTTGTATGATGCTGTCACCGATCCTGAAATGCGTTATCGAATGAGATATGTTGATCTGATAATAAATCCTTCAGTCAGGGAGGTATTCAGAAAAAGAACACAGATAATCCAATCGATGCGCGAGCTTTTTAACTCCAAAGGCTATCTTGAAGTTGAGACCCCTATTCTTCAACCAATACCAGGGGGTGCCACTGCGCGACCATTCATTACGCATCATAACGCTCTTGATATTCCACTATATCTCAGAATTGCCAACGAGCTCTATCTCAAACGATTAATAGTTGGAGGCTTTGAAGGTGTGTATGAGTTTGCCAAAGATTTCCGGAATGAAGGGATGGACCGTCTACACAACCCGGAATTTACTGTGATGGAAATATATATTGCTTACAAAGATTATAACTGGATGATGCAATTCACTGAGGAGATAGTGAGCAAAGCGGCAATGGATCTTCATGGAAAAACAGAAATATTATACGGTGATAAAACTATTAACCTAAAGCCGCCTTACAAAAGGATTAGCATGCTCGATTCGATAAAGGAAAACACAGGCATTGATATATCAGGAATGGATGAGGCGGAACTAAGAGGAGTGTGTAAAAATCTTGACATTGAACAAGATACAACGATGGGTATTGGGAAACTTATTGATGCAATATTCAGTGAGAAATGTGAACATAGCCTTGTGCAACCTACTTTCATAATTGATTATCCTACTGAAACCTCTCCTCTTACCAAGATACACAGAAGTAAACCGGGGCTCACTGAGAGATTTGAACTGTTTATAAATTGTAAAGAGATTGCCAATGCCTATTCGGAGCTGAATGATCCGATTGACCAGATGGAACGGTTCCAGGATCAGATTAAGCTTTCTGAAAAGGGAGATGATGAAGCAATGTTCATAGACCACGATTTTGTCAGAGCACTTGAATATGGAATGCCTCCTACCTCCGGTATGGGAATGGGCATCGACAGACTTACAATGCTTCTTACAAATCAGCCTTCCATACAGGATGTCTTGCTGTTTCCACAAATGAAGCCGAAGGTGGAGCACAGGGCACAGGGCGCAGGGCTCAGGGAGGCCTTTATGAAACTTGGTGTCCCGGAGGAGTGGATAGAGCCGTTGATGGCACTGGGCTATGATTCAATTGAAAAACTAAAGGAAGTTGAAAAAGCAGGAAAACTGGCTAACGATCTTAATGGTTTGAATAAGAAAAATAAACTCGGATTATCCGGATTAAGTCCCGAAACTGTTGAAAAATGGCTAAAATAGTATGATATGCTGAACCTTCTTAAACATCCGTTGCTTACACATAAACTGACTATCTTACGTCGAAAGGAAACCAGTACAAAAGATTTCCGGGAAACACTTGATGAGATTGCCGGACTAATGGCGTACGAAATCACACGCGATCTGCCTGTGAAAAACATTACAATAGAAACCCCACTGGGGAAATGTACTACCCAGGAACTGGCTATTGATGTAGTTCTGGTTCCTGTATTGAGGGCCGGACTTGGAATGGTTGACGGGATCTCTAACCTCATACCAACCGCCAGGGTTGGCCACATCGGTATGTACCGCGATCATGTAACCCTTAAACCGATGACTTACTATTCCAAATTCCCTGATAACCTGCCAGATGCGGTGGTAATGGTCCTTGACCCGATGCTGGCTACAGGAGGGAGTTCAACAGATGCTATTCAGGTACTCAAAGACCGTGGTGCAAAAAGTATTAAATTAGTATGTATAGTTGGTGCGCCCGAAGGAGTGAACCGCATCAGAACAGATCACCCTGATGTACAGATATATCTTGCCGGACTTGATGAAAAACTTAACGAACATGGATATATTGTGCCGGGATTAGGTGATGCCGGTGATAGACTATTCGGCACCAAATAACGCATAACCACCAACGGTATAAAATAACTTAGATTAGAAGAATTCCAACCAGAGGGAGTTTCAAACTTTTTCTTAGCTCCAGAGGAAATATTGATTCATCTTTATGAAAAAAAGTTCATGTTAATGCAACATTTTAATTCTCTGCATGTCTTTATTCCGTAATAGAGTTTTATTAACAAATAAAGAAGAGGTATGAAAAGTCTAAGAGTTTTATTAATTGCTATAGCCATCCTTAGTATCTCTGCCTGTACTCAAGGGCAGATGAGAAAAACAGTTTACGGAAATAATGATGTGGTTACAAAAGAAAGAAAAGCTGAATCTTTCACGGGGATAAAGGTTAGCACCGGAATTGATGTTTATCTGACACAGGGCAATAATGAAGCCATATCAGTTGAGGCTGATGAGAATCTTCATGAATATATCCTTACCGAAGTAAAGGGTGAAGTACTTTATGTTTATACAGATGTAAATATCCGAAAAGCGGAACGAAAGAGGGTATATGTTACAATGAAAGAGATAAAATCTATCAAGACATCAAGTGCCGGCGATGTTGTTGGCGAAACAGCAGTTAAAACTGACCGACTCGAATTATCTGCAAGCAGTGCCGGTGATATCAAACTTGAGGTATATGCAAATGAAATTGACGCAGATATCAGCAGTTCAGGAGATATTACACTATCAGGAGAAGCAGAGATGCTTGAAGCTGATCTTAGCAGTGCCGGTGATCTTAATGCATTCAACCTGAAGGTAAGAGAGGCTGATATTTCAGTATCAAGCGCAGGAGATGCCGACATTAATGTTACTGACAAAATAAAAGCGAGAGCCTCAAGCGCAGGTGATATCAATTACAAGGGTGATCCTAAATATATCGATGTACATACCTCCAGTGCCGGAGGAATACATAAGAGATAATTTCAAATCTATATATATTCCCCGCTTATTAAAAGCTGCCGGTTTACTTCCGACGGCTTTTTTATTAACTTTGTAAACCCGTAGCTGGAAATTAAAAAATAATCTAAATTAACTGTATTAATAAAATGAAGGAGAATTTAAGTGTTAGCCTGAAAAACATAAATAGTTTTATATCCAATGAGGAGGTTATTGCCCTTGCACAAAAATCAGTAAGGCATCTCGATACTCTTAATGCCGGCACAGGTCCGGGAAATGATTTTCTGGGATGGCTTTCTCTGCCTGATGATATCGTTCAACAACTTGAAAAAATAGAAAAAAGTGCAAGACATCTAAGGTCGGTTTCAGATACTACAGTTGTTATAGGAATTGGTGGGTCTTATCTGGGAGCCAGAGCAGTTATTGAAGCTCTTTCTCATTCTTTCTCCCCTCTCCTGAAGACAAAACACCATGATGTGATTTATGCAGGTCATAATATATGCGAGGACTATTTGTCTGATCTTCTGGAAATACTCGATGAGAGAAATTATTCGATCGTTGCAATATCAAAATCAGGGACAACTACCGAGCCTGCCATTGCTTTCAGGATATTGAAAGATCATCTGGAACGAAAAGTTGGAAAGCCTGCCGCTGCAGAGAGGATAATTGCAATAACAGATGCAAGAAAGGGGGCTCTCCGTTCAATGGCTGATACAAATGGATATGAGACTTTCGTAATACCCGATAATATTGGAGGGAGATATTCTGTTCTTACTCCGGTGGGTCTGCTTCCAATAGCTCTCACCGGGTTAGATATAAGAATGCTGATAAAGGGTGCTCAGGCAATGAAGGAGTTAACAAAAAATAATAAGGATGTCTCGTCCAATCCAGCTCTTCTCTATGCTGCTGCAAGAAACCTATTACTGCAAAGCGGAAAACCTGTTGAGGTGATGGTTGGATTCACTCCTAAACTTCATTTCTTTTCTGAATGGTGGAAGCAGTTATATGGTGAGAGTGAGGGGAAAGACGGGAAAGGTATTTTTCCAGCATCAGTAGATCTGACAACTGATCTTCATTCATTAGGTCAATATATTCAGGATGGCCAGAGAATTCTTTTTGAGACAATGATATCAGTTAAGAGCTCTGCGAAAGAACTTACGATCCCGTTGGAAAAAGATGATTCCGATCAGTTGAATTATCTTGCCGGTAAAAGACTTTCGGAGGTCAACCATAATGCAGAAACAGGTACAACCCTCGCCCATAATGATGGAATGGTTCCGATAATCACAATTGCAATTCCGTCACTCGATGAGTACTATATGGGACAGATGATTTACTTCTTTGAACTGGCGTGTGCAGTAAGCGGATATATTCTTGATGTTAATCCGTTTGATCAACCCGGAGTGGAAGAATATAAAACTAATATGTTTGCTCTTCTCAACAAGCCCGGATACGAAGAGGCTGGTAAAAAGATAAATGAGAGACTGAAATAAAAAATTAAATTCATATATGCTACCCAACAACAACGTTATTAATCACGGCATTAATGCGGTGATTAACTAAGAGTGAAATACCTGTATATCATTGGTCTTATACTACATACAAAATAACAACTTTCTGTTTTATTAAACAACTTGATACCACAGTTATTTATTTTGCTCTGCCTTCCAGGTTATGCTTCTTAATAAAATCATCAAGAATCTGGGTAAGGTTCGGATCACCAATCTCCTGGAGATCGTAATATACTCTTGTATTAGGCTTTTTGATATTTATAATCCTGTTCAGGTCAATAGGTGTAGCAATCATTACGCTGTCACAATCGGTATTGTTTATTGTGGTCTCAAGATCTTTCAGCTGCTCGTCACCATAACCCATAGCAGGAAGGAGTGTCCCAATATTTGGATATAATCTGAATGTTTCACTAAGTCTGCCAACTGTATAAGGCCTTGGGTCAACCATTTCTGCTGCTCCAAATTTACGGGCAGCAACAACACCGGCACCAAGTTTCATTTCACCGTGTGTCAGTGTAGGACCATCCTCAACCACAAGAACTCTCTTTCCTTTGATTAGGGAAGGATCGTCAACCTTAATTGGTGAAGCGCCATCAACAACAATAGCTTTCGGGTTTACTTTCTCGATGCTCTCCCTTACGATCTGAATTGCTTCAGGCGCTGCGCTATCCATTTTATTAATCACAACTACATCAGCAAGACGAAGAGTGACTTCTCCAGGATAATATCTAAGCTCATGACCGGCCCTATGGGGGTCGGTAACTGTAATCATAAGATCTGGTTTATAAAATGGGAAGTCGTTATTACCCCCATCCCAGAGTATTACATCACATCCTGAAGGATCTTTTTCGGCGGCACGGATAATTGCCTCATAATCAACACCTGCATAAATAACATTTCCTCTGACTACATGTGGCTCGTACTCTTCCATCTCTTCAATAGTGCATTTATGCTTCCCCAGGTCTTTAACCTCAGCAAAACGCTGAACTTTTTGTGCATTAAGGTCACCATAAGGCATAGGATGTCGTACAGCAACCACTGTTAGACCCTTCGCCATAAGAAGCTCAATAACCTTGCGGGATGTCTGACTCTTGCCACAACCAGTCCTGATTGCACCAACAGCTATAAGCGGTTTGTTGCTTTTTATCATAGTGTCTGCAGGACCAAGGAGAACAAAATTTGCACCTGCCGCATTTACCAGTGCGCTTACCGACATTACTTTTTGATAAGTAACATCACTATAGGAAAATATACAATCAATTACATTAAATTTCTTAATGAGTTCCGGCAGGTTTTTTTCTGCAAAAATAGGAATCCCATCCGGATACAATTTACCTGCAAGCTCTTTTGGATATTTTCTCCCGTCAATATCGGGTATCTGAGCTGCAGTAAAAGCAATAACATTATAATAATCATTATCTCTGTAACAGGTATTGAAATTATGAAAATCGCGACCTGCTGCACCAATTATGATGATATTTTTCTTTGCCATAAATCCTCCTTGTTTTTTTTGAATTTTATTTGTTAGAAAGAATTTTCATTTTAGAATGAATCAACAAATGTATAATTTGCATACCATAATTCCGAGCAATTTTTTTGATTTTTTAAAATGCTATTTTCATGTTTTAATATCGTGATTTACAATATATTAATGCCATAACAGGTGTCTCTTGAAAACATGTTAAAGAAAATGTTTTCGATTAGGGAAGGTATATGGCAAATTCTTTGTACTATTATGTCATGTTATGAATGTACTGGCTCACATATATCTTTCAGGTGATTCGGATAAAATAATTATTGGGAATTACATTGGTGATTATGTTAAAGGACGTGATTATCTAAAATACCCTGATCTGATAAGAAAAGGCATAATCCTCCATCGCCATATTGATGGATTTACTGATCGCCACCCAGTTGTTCACCGCAGTAAGATTTTCTTCACAAGGAAATATCATAAATATGCAGGGGTTATCACAGATATAATTTATGATCATTTTTTGACAACGGAATGGGATTTTTTTTCAAGAAGACCACTTGAAAGTGTTACCTATAACTTTTACAGAGCACTTGTAAACAACTACGAAATAATGCCGGAAAAGGTCAGAGAAATGATGCCATTTTTCATTATTAACAATTGGATTGAATCATATCAGACAAGGAGTGGGATCCGGCATGTATTAAATACATTAAGTAAAAGGTCTACTCTTCCTAACGAAACAAGATTCGCCATGCGGGCTCTCAAAAATAATTATTACTCACTACAGGATGATTTTATGGAGTTTTTTCCACAACTTATTGATTATGTTGAGAAGGATTTTGGCGTTAAAATTTCGCACAGGATAACTATCCCTTTCTGATTATAAGAGATACTCAGTACGGCTTGCATCCAGTCGCAAAAAAATAAATAAAAGAATTGTAAATCCCCACAAAGAACTTCCTCCATAACTAAAAAACGGTAATGGGATTCCTATTACCGGTACCAGCCCGACAGTCATGCCTATATTTATAAAAAAGTGGACAAATAGTATAGATAAAACACTATATCCATACACCCTGGCAAACACGGATCTCTGCCGCTCAGCCAGAAAGACAAGCCTTAACATCAGAAACAGATATATTCCGATTACTGCAATTGAACCAATAAACCCCCATTCTTCTCCAACAGTACAGAAAATAAAATCAGTGCTTTGAGCCGGAACAAATTTGAACTTAGTCTGAGTACCTTGCAAATAACCTTTCCCGGTCAATCCTCCGGAACCTATTGATATAATTGACTGGTTTACATTATATCCGGTACCATGAGGATCTGATTTTAACCCCATCATTATACTTACTCTCTCTTTCTGATGGGGTTTTAGAATATTATTATATCCATAATCAACTGAATTAATAAATAATATGCTTCCCACAAGAAAAAGATAAATTATCAATATTGTCTTTGCTTTCTTTAAATATATAAAATAGGCATAGACTACTCCTGAAAAAAGGATCGAAATTAAAAGGACCAGTTCATTACCAAGTGACCTGAATACAAAACGATCCAACGCATACAACAATCCGGAAATAATGATAAAGATTCCGGAACCGATTAAGCACAGTCTCCATTTTCTTGTAGCAAACCATATCAGAAGAAATGCCAAAGCTATTAATACAAGTGTAAGGTAGAGATTGTCTATTAGAAGAGTAAGAAAGAAAAGTATCATCATTAGTAATCCGGAAACAAATATATATGGGCTCATTCCCTCCCTGAAAAGTACCAGGAATAATGCAAAATAAACTATTGTTGATCCCATATCAGGCTGCATGGCTATAAGCAATGCCGGAGAAAGAATAATTGCAGCAGCAGAAATCAATCCTTTTAGTCTGGTCAGATCCTGCTTTTTCGCACTTAAATAGCTGGCAAGAGCGAGTGCTGTTCCAAACTTCGCAAATTCGGAAGGTTGCAGGCTTAATCCACCAAATTCAAACCACGATTTCGCACCGTTAATCTCTTTCCCTAAAATAAGAACAAGAATAAGAAGCAAAAGCATTGCCCCATATATAAACCATGAGAAAAAGAAATAAAATCTGTTATCAATTATTACCACAAAAACTGCAATAACCAAAGTAGCAACTATCCATACAAACTGTTTCCCATATCGTTGCGACAGGTCAAGTATTCCAGATCGTTCTTCATTATAAACGGCAGCATAAATATTAAACCATCCCATAACGATCATGACCAAAAAGAGGACAATTGTTATCTTGTCGATCCCATTCCATATATTAATGCTGCGCTTCACTTTCCTCTATTTTTTCAATCAGGTTAAGTTCAATTATTCTCTTCTCCATATATTTATTAGATATCTCACCCTTTAAATATTTTTCAATCATAAGGCTAGCAACAGGAGCCGCTAAGGTTGAACCGAAGCCTGCATTTTCTACATAAACTGCAATTGCAATTTTCGGATTATCTTTTGGAGCAAACGCTATAAATACTGAGTGATCTTTGCCATGCGGATTTTGAGCAGTACCGGTTTTACCACATACAATTATATCTTTCAAAGCAGCTATCCCGGCTGTTTTTCCATCTCCTCCGTTTACAGCTGCTTCCATGCCCAGAATGATTTCTTCAAAGTTCGCTGAATCGATATTTATCACATGTTTTGTAGAGAACCGTTTATTAATAGTGTCTTTATCTCCAATTGATTTGACAATATGGGGAGTATAAAAATAGCCCCTGTTTGCTATAGTTGATGTCATATTAGCCATCTGCAAAGGTGTTGTTAATATCTCACCTTGCCCAATAGCCATGGAGATTATATTAAGAGCTTTCCATTTATTTTTACCATAAAATTTGTCATAATAGCTTACAACAGGTATAAAGCCTGGAAGCTCATTTACAAAATCAGTTCCCAGTTTGCTCCCGAAACCAAACTCATCAAGATATCCTTTCCATTTTTCATAAGCTGAGGCGACAGAAAGATATTTCTGATTCTCAAGAACTCTTCTATAAGCCTGGCAGAAATAAGAATTGCATGAGATCATTATTGCATCTTCCAGATTCAAAGGTGATCGATGTGAATGGCAGGCAAGAAAGAGATACCCATTATCGCAACCAAATTCAGTATAAGGTGTAATGACCTGTTCCTGAAGTGCGATAAGCCCGTTAATAGGTTTAAATGTAGAACCAGGTGGATATGATGCCATGAGAGCCCTGTTAAACAGAGGTTTTAATGTGTCAGATAAGAGATTTGAATAATTATCCGATCTAACTCTTCCGACGAGTAAGTCAGGATCATAATTCGGAGATGAGACAAGAGAAAGAACTTCCCCTGTTTCCGGTTCTATGGCGACAATACTTCCTATTTTGTTCTTCATCAGAATCTCACCGTATTCCTGAAGATCCAGATCAATTGAGGATGTGATATTGGCTCCCTGAACAGCCAGGGTGTCCATACTTCCATCTGAATAGGAACCTTTTATCCGGCTATAAACATCTACAAGATAAATCTTTACACCTCGTTCCCCTCTAAGCTCTTGTTCATAGGCTTCTTCAATTCCAAGTTTGCCTATATAATCACCTGACTTATAATAAGGATTTCTCCTGATAATTCCATCATCCACTTCGCTTACATATCCCAGTACATGTGCAGCAACAGGTTTTGTATACTTTCGCAGAGTTCTTGGTTGGACATAAAATCCCGGATACATGAACAATTTTTCCTGAAGCCTGGCATATGTTACATCTGAAATTTGTTTCAGAAATACTGAAGGGGCCCTCCTTGAATAGCTTGTTGCACCTTTCAATCGTTTCAGAAACAGATTATCAGTTATTCCAAGGATGTTGCACAATTCCATAGTATCAATTTTTGATACCTGAGCAGGGACAACCATAAGATCATAAGCAGCCTGGTTGAAAACTATCAATTTCCCATTCCTGTCATAAATTAGTCCACGTGAAGGATATTGTGTGACATACCTCAGAACATTATTCTCGGCTGAAAGCCTGTATGAATCACTAACGACCTGTATTATGAACAATCTTACTAATAAGCTTAAAGATGCAAGCGCAATTAGGGAAATGATAACATATTTTCTGTTAATGAATGCATCTTTCATGTGTTGAAATTTTCTTTTTCAATATCTCCTGGATCCGTTATGAATTTTTAATCCATGCTTATTTCATAATCTGATCCGTTACTTTCCTCTTCTGTAATACTCAACCATGAGAATAAAAGTTATTGAAAACAGTGAACTTAATAGTACTCTAAACATTGTTCTGAAAAAATCTGCAAACCGGAACACCTCGAGGTAAAAAAGAGCCGTATGATGAACCACTACTATTAATATTGTATAGGATAAGAACCATTTGAAACCATAAGTCAGCATTGAGGGATCCGAACCTATTTCATAACCATCCCTTGGCGAAATGATCCTTAAAATATGGGGTCTGACGAATCCGGCAAGTAATGTGGCTGAGGTATGCATTCCCGGAGATCCGGAGAATAAATCGATTATAAGTCCTGTCAAAAATGATAATATAAGTAATAACCATGCGGGTATCTCCACAGGTAAGAGAAGAATGAACATGATATAAACATACGGATTAACATACCCACTGAATTGGATATTGTTAAATAAAAGCAGCTGAAGCAGGATCAGCAAAATAAAAATCAGTCCAAGTCTTAAGATTGAATTGATCATTGAAATAAATTTTCAAGTTCAAGTTGTTCCGTTTTCATCATATTACCGATAATATCAACAAAATATAATTTTCTGAAATCGGTTGCCACCAAAATAGTGATATTATAAAAATCTCCACCAATATTCTCAAAATCGCTTACAGTACCTATCATTACTCCTTCAGGGAATATTGCAGAAAAGCCAGTGGTTTCAATCGTATCTCCACGATTTACAGCAACATGCTGCGGTATTTCATTTAAAATCGCGTGTTGTACATCCAAGCCGCTCCAACTAAGAGATCCAAAATAACCATTTGATTTTAATCTTGCGCTTAATTTGAAGTCGAGGTTAAGAAGTGACATAGCAACAGAATAGTTTTCTGAACATCCAACTATCACTCCGGCCACACAATTGCCGGAAGTAACTGCCATGTCAACCTTTATTCCCTGCCGTTCTCCTTTATTAAGAGTAAAAAAATTCTTTTGCCGGTTTATAGAATTTCCAATTACCTCAGCAGACGTATGATGATAATGTTGCTGGTAAGCTGAGTCGAAAACTGAAAAAAAAAGTGAATTATCCTTCCCTGATAAAAGTCCGTTGCTATTTCTTATAGCTGCATTCTCTTCAGCAAGGTTAGAATTAATTTCACGAAGATTAAGATAATTGCGAGTATTACTAATTTTTGCTTCAATACCAAGAGTCAGGCTTCTGATTCCATTTACTACCCTGGTATTATGATAATTATTACCTGTTGATAGCAAATAAATGGCTATCCCTTCAAGAATCAGAAAGATGAACAGGTTATTATATCTAACCAAAAATTTAAGCAGGTTCGTCATTCACCCCTGTAGATTATCTCATTAGGAATTGAAATTTATCAACATTTTTCAGGGCAACCCCTGTACCACGGGCAACAGCATGCAACGGATCCTCAACAACATTAAAGTTAATATTGATTTTATCAGCCAGCCTTTTATCAATCCCTCTGAGTAATGCACCTCCTCCTGCCAGGTAAATTCCTTTATTAACAATATCAGCATATAATTCTGGTGGTGTTTGCTCGAGTACACTGAGAAGTGCTGCTTCGACTTTTGATAATGATTTATCCAGACAATATGCTATTTCCTGATAAGAAATTGGAATTTCTATTGGAAGAGCGGTCATTATATTAGGTCCACGAACAATAAAGTCAGGTGGAGGGTTATCTATATCCGGAAGAGCTGCACCCACCCCAATCTTAATATCTTCAGCTGTCCTTTCACCAATTTTTATATTATGCTGATGTCGCATATATGCCTGAATATCAGCTGTAAACCCATCACCTGCAATTCTGATAGATTTATTACAAACGATACCTCCAAGAGCAATAACAGCTATTTCGGTTGTCCCTCCTCCGATATCAATCACCATACAGCCTTCAGGAGCTTCAACATCAATACCTATTCCAATGGCAGCTGCCATTGGCTCATAAATCATATAAACATCCCGGCCTCCGGCATGCTCCGATGAATCACGAACAGCACGGATCTCTACTTCAGTACTACCTGAAGGAATGCAAACTACCATCTTTAATGACGGGGAGAAAAGACGAGGCCCTTTGTTGATCAGTTTTATCATTCCTCGTATCATCAATTCAGCAGCATTAAAATCGGCTATTACACCATCGCGTAAAGGCTTGATTGTCTTAATGTTCTCATGGGTTTTCCCATGCATTTGCCTGGCTGCTTCACCTATTGCAATAAGTTTACCACTATTTTTATCAATTGCAACTATCGATGGTTCATCTACAACAACTTTATCGTTATATATAATAATAGTGTTTGCTGTACCAAGATCAATCGCAATCTCCTGTGTTAAAAATGAAAATAGCCCCATTATATGAGATAATTAATTTAATGTTTAAAATGTCTGATTCCTGTAAATACCATTGCTAATCCATTTGAAGAACAATATTCAATCGAATCCTTATCTCGTATTGATCCACCGGGTTGTACTATAGCAGTTATACCGGCTTTATGAGCTATCTCAACACTATCAGCAAAAGGGAAAAAAGCATCTGACGCCATAACTGATCCTTTCAGATCGAACCCGAATGAGTGTGCTTTTTCGATAGCCTGTTTCAGGGCATCAACTCGTGATGTCTGTCCTATCCCACTGGCGCACAGCTGAAGGTCCTTAGAAATCACTATTGCATTAGATTTGCTATGTTTAACAATAATATTAGCAAATATAAGATCCTCTATTTCTGCCTGGTCAGGCTCTCTCTTCGTTACCGTTTTCATCTCCTGTTCTGACTCTGTAATGCTATCCCGCTGTTGCCAGAGGACACCGTTAAGCAACGATCTGAATCCATATTCGCTCTTTACTGACCTTTTTCTGAGAAGAATTCGTCTGTTCTTCTTTTGTTTCAGAATATCAAGAGCAGAGCTTGTAAAGTCAGGAGCGATTATAATCTCAAAAAATATTTTATTAATCTCTGCCGCTGTAACCTCATCAACAGGAACATTCGTAACAATAACACCTCCGAAAGCTGAAACCGGATCGCATGCCAGAGCATCCTTCCAAGCATCCACAGGATTTTTTCGTGAGGCAACTCCACATGCATTGTTATGTTTAATGATAATATATGTAGTAGACGAAAACTCATCAATCAGGTTCAGGGCAGCATCAAGGTCAAGAAGGTTATTATATGATATCTCTTCCCCATGAAGCTTATCAAAAATCTGGTCCTGGTTGCCATAAAAAATCCCCTTCTGATGTGGATTTTCCCCATAACGCAAAGGGTAAGATGAATCAATACTCTCTCTGAAAACAGGAATAGCTGATTCCCTGTTAAAGTATTTGAATATTGATGTATCGTAGTTTGAAGATACCTGAAATGCTTTAGAGGCAAAAAATCGTCTTTCAGTAACAGATGCAAAACCTTTCTTTTTATCTAAAAGGTCTAAAAGATCGGGATACTGATCTCTTCCTGATACAACAAGAACATCATTATAGTTTTTAGCTGCTGCCCGAATGAGAGAGATGCCCCCTATATCTATCTTTTCGATTATCTCTGCCTCATCATCAACCGATTTTACAGTCTCTTCGAAAGGATAAAGGTCAACAATCACCAGATCAATTTCAGGGATTTTATATTTTGAAAGCTGTTCCAGGTCCTCTCTGTTATCACGCCTGGCCAGTATCCCTCCAAAAACAGAGGGATGAAGTGTTTTAACCCTTCCTCCCAGGATCGAAGGATAGGTTGTAAGATCTTCAACCTTTTCCACTGATATACCAAGCTCATTAATAAAACTGAAGGTACCTCCGGTCGAATAGATCTTCACATTCAATTTGTGAAGTATTCTTACTATATCAGCTAATCCCTCCTTATAAAAAACTGAAATCAGAGCACTGTGTATTCTTTTGTCACTCATTATATGATAATTACGATCGTATTTGGATATCCCTTTTGAGGCGTTTAAAAATAGATATTTTTTTATTAACCTCAATACATTATGATATATGATTATTCACTATCAATGATTTTAGTATATTTGACACAAAATAATAATACTTCATAACAGAATAATGTTTTTCAGACTTTTTAAAGAGGGTTTTCTATTTGCCATTAACTCTATTGTTGTTAATAAGTTAAGAACTTTCCTGTCCCTTTTCGGAATTACGATAGGCATCTTTTCTATCATCTCGGTTTTTACTGTCCTCGACTGGATGGAGAAATCGATCCACGAGAGTATCTCTTCTTTAGGGGATAATGTAATTTATGTACAGAAATTTCCGTGGTCGTTCGATCCGAATCTTGCATGGTGGGATATAATTAAATGGCCTTCAATATCGACCAGCGATTATGAAGCAATTTTAAAAAAATCAACAAAAACCGGAGCTGTCTGTTTCGCCGTTTTCCAGTCAAAACAGATCAGATACCGTAAAAATGCTGCCAGCGATATCACCGTTGGTGCAATAACCAATGAGTTTCAGAATGTTAGGTCATTTGAAATTGAAAAAGGCAGATATTTTTCCCCTTATGAATCATCGTCAGGAAAAAATGTGGCATTAATAGGAGCAGAAATAGCAGAGAGATTATTTGAGAATGCTGACCCGGTCGGTAAAGAGATAACAATAGCAGGTTTTAAAACCACAGTAATAGGCGTTTTCAAAAAGGAAGGGAAAGGTGGAATCAGTGACAATGGGATGGATGAGATAACCCTGGTTCCACTAAACTTCGGAAAGACTTTCATAAATATGCGCAACAGGTTTATCGATTCGCAATTAATAATGAAATCAAAACCAGATGTTTCAGTTCAGGAATTAAGTGATGAAACAACTATGATTTTAAGAGCTGCAAGAAGACTTCGTCCGGCAGAAATCACAAACTTCTCAGTTAACAGAGCCAGCCTGTTATCGCAGGGGTTTGATTCAGTTTTTGCCGGGATTAATATCGGAGGCTGGATAATAGGAGGATTTTCTATACTTGTCGGTGGTTTCGGAATTGCCAATATCATGTTTGTCTCCGTGAGGGAAAGAACAAATATTATAGGCATTCAGAAAGCTCTGGGAGCAAAAAAATTCTTTATCCTTCAACAGTTCCTTGTTGAATCTGTTCTCCTTTCAGTAATTGGCGGTATCCTTGGAATTTTTATGATATTTCTTGGTACACTTGTCATAAACTACCTGTACGACTTGAATATATATCTGACAATGGCCAATATGTTTCTGGCAATATTCATCTCAGGAATTATTGGAATTGTGGCCGGATATTCACCTGCCTATGCTGCAGCTAAAATGAACCCGGTGGAAGCAATAGGATTTTCATTCTGATATAACCCTGTTTTCTTCTATCCAATTAGTAAGCCGGACAAACTGATCAACAGATAATTGCTCAGGTCTTAACCCAAATTCAATATAATCATCCCGCTTAAGATCAAAAGCAGCTCTTACTGAGTTTCTTAGTGTTTTCCTGCGCTGATTAAAACAGGCTTTAACAACCCTGATAAACATCTTCTCATCACAATCCAGGTTTTTTACATCGTTTCTGACTAACCTGATCACCCCTGATTTTACTTTGGGAGGAGGAGAGAATACATGTTCCGGTACAGTAAAAAGATATTCCGTTGTGTAATATGCCTGTAACAGAACACTCAGGATGCCGTATTTTTTTGAGCCGGGTCCGGCACAAATTCTTTCTGCAACCTCCTTTTGCAACATCCCTGCTATCTCAACTACCTTTTCGCGGTGATAAAAAACTTTGAAAAATATCTGTGTTGAAATATTATAAGGGAAGTTCCCGATAATAGCAATCTTACCTGGGAAGAAGGAGTCAATATCCATAGTGAGGAAATCTCCTGTAATTATTTTTTCCATCTGCGGTAAATGTGTCCGCAGATAGTGAACCAATTCATTATCAATTTCGATTACCCTGAGGTCAGTAAATCCTCTCTTAATCAGGAACCCCGTTAGTATCCCCATTCCCGGACCAATCTCCAGAACAGAACTACATCCCTCGCCATTAAGAGCACCTGCAATATTACTGGCAACTCCAATATCTGTAAGAAAGTGTTGCCCAAGATATTTTTTTGGTTGTACTTTAGCCATTTACCAACAGAATAATAAACTGATTAATTAAAATTGCAGTAATTCCCTTCCAAACTTTCTTAATATTGGCAATCGCAATGATTCAAGAAATACAATAAACCGTTTAAGAATGTTATAATACAACGTAACGAAGAGTAAGAAGATCATTAACCATATAATAATAGCATTAAAAAGAAGGGTCCCGATCTTCAGATCACCAATCTGTTTATAAGGAGCAAAAAAATGAGCTCTCCCAAATTTTGAACCTGGTTGCATTAAGACAGGATCAGCTTTTTGAATCAGCTTATCACCAGCATCATATATCTTACTGGTTGTAAGCCTGTTGAGCACAAAGTTAGCAAGACTTTCATTATAATCCTTTCCCCTCATTTCAATAAACTCAGCCTCTCCCATTCGTCCTGAAATCTGTTTAATTAACGAATCACGTTTAAATGAGACCAATCGGCTTTGTAATCTGAAGGAGGAGCTAAGGCTATCAAGAAATACTTTGGAGTCATCTGCAATTATTTCATTAAAGCCCTGATAGTTCAAATTATTTATCCATTTCCCGGGTATAATACCTGATAAGTTTGAAAGATAATTAATATGAAAATTGATTTTTTTAATATTTTCTTCTGAAGAATCCTTGTAATCAGGACTTTTCCCAGCAGCAAGGCATTCTCTTAATTTTGTTTTCAAGGTCGGTATTAGAAATGAGCAATACCAGTCATTCTGACTTATTTCCATATCATATTTGAAAAAAGGTTTTTCAAATTTATTGCTCCGGAACTGTTCAACACTCAGCGCTTCATAAGCCCACCGTGTTACCATAATATCTCCTACAGCCGGAACGTAGATCTTATCGCTTAAGAATTTGTGCAAATCATCAAATTTTATCATAGCGCCACCCAGAAGCAATTGGGGTACAAGAATTAACGGAATAAGGATATATATACTGACTGCTGTCCTCATGCCTGCTGATATATTCAATCCTAACAGGTTACCAAAGCAGGCGGTTGAAAAAAGGATTAACCATTGTTGGAAAAGCATGCCTCTTACTTCGAGAATTAAATTAGCAACCAGTATAAACGATAATGACTGGATTGCGGATAAAGTAAAAAGAAAATTGATCTTTGAAAGGAGGTAACTCAGCCTGCTTAGATTCAAAAACTTTTCTCTCTCAAGAATTTTCCTGTCTCTAAAAATCTCTTCAGCGCTTACAGTCAGTCCGATAAAAAGTGCAACTATAACTGCCATAAAGAGGAATACCGGATAATTTTTATTATCAGCAAAGCTATATACTCCGTTCTGGCTAAATTTTGAGATATACCCCAGGATAAACGCCAGCAGTGGCGCTTCAAGAAGGTTAATAGCCATATATTGCCTGTCGGCCAGCTTCCGGGTAAGATTCCTATTTATGAAAGTCCTTATTTGATCGGCTTTTTTTGGTACTCTGAAATTACTTGGAGGAATGATTGTTTTTTCCGGTTTGTCAACAAGCACCGGCATCATTTTCTTCTTATATTTCTCATTCCACTCTTTCGGACTTACCTGCCTTTCCTTTCCGGCATAACCTGAATTATCAATAACTTTTACCTCAACAATATGAAGGATACTGTCTGCTTCTACATTTCCACAATTAGGGCATTCACTTTCAGCAGCATTTGCCTGTGATGTTTCAGTTTTGAAATAAACCAGGGCCTCTACAGGATCGCCATCGTAGATCATATAACCACCCTTATCAAGAAGCCATAGACTATCGAACATCTTGATAATATCCGAGGAGGGTTGATGTATTATTGCAAAAACCAGTTTTCCGCTTAAAGCCTGATTTCTAAGCAAAAACATTACCTTTTCTGAATCGAAAGATGACAGTCCTGATGTAGGCTCATCAACGAAAAGAACTACAGGTTCACGCATAAGTTCAAGACCTATATTAAGCCGTTTTCGCTGACCGCCGCTTACCATTTTATTCATCATATCACCTACCTGCAGGTTTTTTATTTCATACAGGTCAAGATCCTGGAGAACCTTCTCAACGGTATTATTCAATTGTTCTTCACTATAATCCCCGAAACACAAACGAGCATTGAAATAGAGATTCTGATATACTGTGAGCTCTTCAATAAGCATATCATCCTGGGGAACATATCCAATAAGTCCATTTAGTTCTTCAGCATCTGAATGAATGTCATATCCATTTATGTAGAGGTTCCCTATGGTAGGTTTGATCTTACCATGAAGTAAATTGAGCAGGGTGGTTTTTCCAACGCCACTCCCTCCCATTATTCCAATAAGATTGCCTGATTCTACCCTGAAATTCATTTTCTTAAGTCCGTTTTCAGAGTTTTTGAACAGGTATTCAATATCATGTCCTTCAAAGAATATTCTTTCAGGAAATTTCCTTGAAACAAATTTTTTATAAATTTTCGAATAGTAGATGGGATCAATACCTTGTCCTTTAATGTTTACCCCACGTTCAAGCAGATAAGGCCTGCAGGCAATTATATCTCTCCCTTTGAAATAGAGAACCAGTGGGCCATCGTAGGTAAAAAGAAGTGTACCTGTACTTTCAATATGCAATACTACCAAATGGCCTTTGAATCCTTTTATCCTGATATGTCTCCACTTGTCATAATTTTTATAGATGTCAGCTCCGGAAAACTGCGGTTTATCACTCTCAATTATAAGAATACTATCAGGTGAAATTTCATCATATGATCTGCCTATCATGAATGAGGTAGCATTATCATATTCCTTTTTCAAAATATTAAATGTCCTTGAAACAATGTCAATAATTGTCTTCTCCTGTTCCGAGATCATTCCATCTTCAAAAGCAAATTCGATCAGTTGAAGAAAAACTATCATTCTTTCTTCAAGAAATAACCCTTTTTTTATCTGCCGGCAGATATTTGTAATCTGAAATGATATAAGCGATTCCTCATCTGACAACTCAGATTTATCAACACTTTTTAGTTCATTAGAATAAAACTCCAGATTATTTTCAAAGAGAGCATAGTATTCTTCTTCAAGCTCCCTGTTAAGATATCTCTTGAGGTAACTACGCAGAATCTTTTTACCTCTCGCTGAAATACCGGCAGGGTTAATAGTTGAAACGATTGCAAAAATATGTATTAAGGCAAGTAATACAGATTCCCTCATAAAGTCATAAAGTAAGAAAAAGACCGCAAAGTCAGATCCTTTGCGGCCGAATATTCATGAAATAATTATTGTACAATTTGACTTCTTACATCATTAATGACTTTGGTTATGTCCTTAATATTCTGTTCGGTCAGACTTGTATTAAGTCCTGCATAAACCTGTTTAACCGGATCAAGCAACTTAACAAAAGCGCTAACATCCTGATCGGTGGCGTAGGGCTGGGTTATTTCAAGGAAAATATCAAATGACTTCTTCTGTTCAATCAATACCCTGGAAATACCGGCAACCTGATATGCGGCTTCCGAAATGTGCGTAGTAAGATACATGCCTTCAACCCAGGCGCCACCCACAACAAGCAAAGCAAGAGGTTGCTGATCGTTTTCACTTAAATATAAATAAGTATCATTGAAAGCGTTTGTCAGTATTTTAACTAGTTCATCTTTGTTATCAAAATTTAGTTTCATTTTTTCATACAAATCTTCATTGTATATCCTGGACATATTCAGCTCATTGGAAAGAGATCTGATCGCATCAAGATAATTAATAACTTCCTGTTGCATATTATATAGAGTTGCATAACTCAGATCAGCTCCAAAAACACCAAGATTGATAGATCTTCTTGAACTGCTGAAATATTTTTTGATATTCTCAACCGGGTTTGCAATACCTATGATATATCCAACCTCAAGTTCAGTAAGCATCTTAATAACTTCTGCTGATGTTGGCAGTGGATAAACATTTGCTTCAATCTGATTTTCAATCTCCTTAACTTGTCCCATCTCAACTTTTTTCTGCTCTTTTTTAGTTGACCCATTTTTGCATGAAGTCAGATAAGCAAAGCTTATTATCAGCATTGGTAGTAAAATACCTGCAATAATCTTTTTCATTTTATATCAGTTTAAATTTTAAAATAACATTCAGAAACTCTCCATAAAAGTAATAAATAATATTGAAACTTATCAGTACCTGGATACCAGAGTGCCTAAATTTCTTATTAAAAATACAAAATTTCCTTAATTGCCTGCTTCTTTCTCTTCAAAAACAATCTTTTTGGCTCAATCTGTAAAATTTTCTTAAGGTTTGTTTAATAAATTTTCACTTAAAGTGCTTTAACCTATAACGGCCAGCCGGTATGTTTTGTTGTCGGGAGCCTGCCCCACCGCAGGCGGGGTGTCGGGGTTGGCTGGGATTTTTCAAGCAAGTAGTTTCTCCAATTTCATTTTCCATTTTTCCCAGTCCTGCATTTCTTTCGTTTGTAAATCAATAAACTTCTGTGTGTGGTCATGATGAACTAAATGGCAGAGTTCATGAATGATTACATATTCGATGCAACCTTTTGGCGCTTTAATCAATTCCGGGTTTAAAATAATTTTACCTTTTGGCGTACAACTTCCCCACCTGGTTGGCATATTTTTTAGTGATAAATGAAAAGTGAAAAGTGAAAAGTGATGTTTTGCTGCAAATTCTTCAAATAAGGGTTTTGCAATTTGATATAATTTATCTCTGGCTTTTACCAGATACCACTCTTCAACCAGCTCTTTTACTTTATTTTTATCATTAGTAAGAACTTCTAAAAACTGACCCTTCAATTTAACCTCTCCATTTTTCATTTTTAACTTTTCACTTTTAACTTTCAGCCGGTATTGCCTTCCAAGATAAAGGTGAGTTTCACCGGAAATATATTTTCTTGCCGGAGTTTTTGGGTGGAAATAAAGAAAGAAACTTTGCTGTCTGATTATCCATGGTGCTTTCTTCCTGAGTTTTTCCTTTACCTTTTCAAGAGATGTGTCAAAAGGTGCTTTTACTAGTACCGATAAGTCAGGTTTAACAGTAATACCTAAAGATTTCCGATTGGAATATTCCAAATGAAAATCTATTTGTTTTGAACCAAATTGAATAGCGGATGTCATTACCTGTAACGGATTTTAGCAACTTCAATACACTTGTTTGTAATTTCATCCATCTCTCCAAATGAAAGGGTGAGATGGTATTTGTCTCTCACTTCGTCAATCAAATAATCGCCTATTTCAATTTGCAGTTTTCCCGTAATATTCGTTTTGTATTGCCAGTCAATTATTGGTTTATTATTATCCAGAACAGCTTGTTGAATCAATTCGTCAATATTCAATGCTGCCTGCGTAGAAATTTCTCTCCTAACAATAAAATCCTGAATATTTTCGCTGAAAGATTCTACACATAAACCATAAAATGCTTTTGCAACATCTTTGTCTTTTAATTCTTCGGGAATATCGCTGTCGGTGTGGGCTAAAACATTGTTCATAATCTCCTGAACTCTGTTTAAATATATTGTTTCATTGATGCGATTTGATTCATACTCCATAATGGCTTCCTGCAACATCTGTGAAAACTTTTTGTAGAAGGCAGGATCTTCATCCATTTTCTCAGAAATGTGTTTTGAAGTTCTGCTTGCAATCTTGTCTGCTTTTGCTGCTTTGCCTGTTGTTTTCTCAACCTCTTCCTGAAATTTGTCTTTTTCGAAAATGTTCACCAATTGTGTAATAACCTCCACTTTATCAGTAGTAATATGTGTATCTATCAGTTTTTGAATTTGTCCTTCATATTGTTTATAGTCAATTTCATCAGAGTACCTTTCAACAACTGCTACACGAAGCTTCAGAAACATGGTAAGATCTTCTTTGTAACGATTAATCGTTTTTTCATCAACCATTTTATAAAACTGCAGAGAAGAGAATGCCAGCTTTAAACATTTCGCGAATGTGGCCAGCTTATCGTAAAACAAAACCCTGACCGCTTCATCTTTTAGCAACAACTGATATGCTTCTGCATCGCGTTTATTTATGACGGTTTTGAAAAGATCCCATAATTCAGAATGTTTCTGAGGTAATTTTTTTATTTCATCGTTGATATTTGTGAGTGTTCCTATAAGATCATCATCGTCAAAATCTTCAAATGATGAATACATTTGCATGGCATCATCCAGATTTTCAATCACGCCATAATAATCAATGATGTAGCCAAATTCTTTATCGGAATAAATGCGATTCACCCTTGCAATTGCTTGTAAAAGTTTATGTCCACGTAAATTTCTGGTAAGGTATAAAACTGTGTTCCTGGGTTCGTCAAAACCTGTAAGCAGCTTATCTACAACAATAATTATTTCCGGGTCTTTCTGATTTTTGAAACGACTGATGATGTTCTTCTCATAGGTTTTTGAATTCCCATGTTCGTCCATCATCTTCCTCCAAAAGCGATTTTCTTTATCTGTTGATTTTTCATAAGCACTTTCTTCTCCCTCTCTTTCATCCAATGGAGAAATCAGAACCTCAGTGGATAGAAGTCCTATTTCATCTAAAAAATCTTTGTAACGGATGGCATTTATTTTTTTATCACAAACCAATTGCGCTTTGAATGGTGTGCCTTGCCAGTTGTCTCGAAAATGTCTGCTAATGTTCCAGGCAGTGGCATAAATTTTCTGTTCAGCTCCATTCAGTTGGTCAGCGCGACTGAATTTCTTCTTAAAATCTGCTTTTTGATATTCGGTTAGTGGTTCTGACACCATTTCAAAAAATGTATCCAGCGGACTTGCATTGACAATTTGCCTGGGCAACCTTCCTTCGTACAACAATGGTACTACTGCCTTGTCTTTTACAGCCTGATCAACGGTGTATGCATCAATAATCCCTCCGAATTTTGCGGCAGTACTTTTATCTTTTTTGAAGAGAGGCGTTCCGGTCATTGCAATAAAACAAGCGTTGGGTAATGTTTTCTGCATCTCAATATTGAAAGTCCCGTATTGTGTTCGGTGTCCTTCATCCACCAGGACAAAGATATCGTGGCTCTCCAATGGTCTGGTTATTTTTTTCATTGCTGCAACAAACTTATTGATGATTGTGGTAACAACTGAATCACTTTTACTTTCTAATAGTTCGACCAATCGTTGACCTGTTGTGGCATTCTCAACAAACTTTCCGCACTTCCTGAATGTGCCTGTAATCTGATTATCCAGATCGGTCCTGTCAGTTACAAGAACAATTTTAGGATTGCGGATTGATTTTTCCAATGCAATAGCCTGAGCAAGCATAACCATAGTTAGTGATTTACCGCTGCCTTGTGTGTGCCAAATCACTCCGCCTTGCCGTCGTCCCTCTTTAAACTGAAGGATGCGTTTCATGGATTTCTTAATAGCAAAAAACTGCTGGTAGCGAGCAATCTTTTTTTCTCCATTATCGAACAGAATGAAATTGAAAATAATATCCATCAACCGTTTCGGTCTGCACAAACCAAATAGGTATTTATCCTGAACTGTTGGGAGAATATTTTCTTTTCCCAGATCATCAAAATATTGCCTCACATACTTAAACCGTTCGCTGAACAATTTCTCTTTCTGTTCTATCCTTAATGGTCGATTTTTAATTTCTTGTAAATCGTTTCTGTATTTTTCTTCTTCTTCATCCGTTGTGAATTTTTCTTCCCACTTTGACCAGAATTTTTCCGGTGTTGCGTTAGTAGCATAAGCTGCTTCCTGGGTAGCGATACTCATAATCACCTGTGCATAAACATATAAAGCACGGATGCCGTCTTCCTGTTGGCTACGCAGGTGTTGACTGATTGCCTGAGCTAACGGTTCTTTCATATCAGGTCGCTTGCATTCAATCACAGATAAGGGAATTCCATTCACGAATAAAACCAGATCAGGACGATAATGCTCTTTACTGGCACTGCGCATTACGCTGTATTCTTCGGTTACATGAAAAGCGTTATTAATTAAGAATGTCCCGGGATTCCAGTCAATGTATTGAAGTGTTATACTTTTCTTATCACCATCAAAATTCTGCTCAAATGCTTTTCCCAATGTAATAAGGTCATATACCGTTTCGCAAGCAGCAATATAACCTTCGTTCATCGGTAATTCTTTTAAGGCACGAATTCCGTTTTCAATATTGGCATCGCTGATATAGGTTGTTTTTGTAGAACTGATTCTTTTGTCTGAGTTGATCTCCTTCAACTGTTTCCGCAAAATATCATCCAGTAAAACATTACTTGTTTTACCACCACGGAGTTTTTCGGTTTCTGCCGGACTTAAATATTTGTATCCCAATTTTTGCAATAACTGCAGGGCAGGGATCTGACTGATATGGTCTTCTTTGAAACTTGGGGTATCCATCAATTGTTGCTTAAAAAATTTTCTTAATTTCTCAAATCTTAATTGTCTGTTTAACAGAACAGTTTATAACCTAGTGTCATGACAATTTAATTATGAAACGTAATATTTTGACAGTTTTCGATCAGCTTTATATTTTGTGAAGCTCCAGTAAATTTTTCGTTTATCGAAATTATTTTGTTTGCACCACGATTTAACT
>Ga0307376_10000303_pt1 | contig 64247 bp, 52 predicted proteins | sample TR2MG_FD_202536 | JGI IMG/M metagenome (GOLD analysis project Ga0307376, IMG submission 202536) | Soil microbial communities from Risofladan, Vaasa, Finland - TR-2 | ecosystem: Environmental > Terrestrial > Soil > Coastal area > Acid sulfate soil | place: Finland: Risofladan, Vaasa | collected...
TCATGGCTCTTACATCGAGATGTGGTAATTTCTTGTAAGATACTGATATTCAGAGTATTTACCAAATATTTACGTGTTTATTTTACTGGTAATCAGGCATTTGTTTTTTTTGTCATGTACTAAGGAAATACACTTTTAAGTTTGACTATACCGTTAATAGAAAAAGAAATGGATAACCAAACAATTGAAGCAACAGTAATTGAATCCGTAAATAAAGGTGTTGAGATTTATAAAAAAGTCATCGATGATAATTTTTTTTGCTATAAACTTACTTTAGATTGTGCCGACTTAGTGGATATTGAATTAAAATCAACGAATGAGAAGAGGCTCAAACATGATTTACCCGAAAGTCTAAAGATCTCTTTTTTTAGGGCGTTTGATTTATTACATAATTCAATTAATAAAAAGCCTTGTTTGTATTTCTTTGAATTTAAGGAGGGTTTGGCAGATCAAATCCATACTACATATAAAGAATTTTGCTCAAATAATGGTGAAAGAAACAAATCTGGTTTAAAGGGGAAGCCGGATTTAGATACAAATATTTTGTATGTTGGAAAAGTGAAAAAGGATGTTGGAGCAAGACTTTCAACTCATTTTGGTTATGCTAATTCTCAAACGGGTGGGTTACAATTAAAATATTGGGCAAAGCAAATTGGATTGAAACTTGAGGTGAATATTATCGTTTTTGATGTAAATATTGGTGATTATATTAATCCTTTGGAACTTGAATTGACGAAGATACTTAAACCATTAATTGGAAAATCTAAATAGAATGCAATCCCGCTGCACTAGTTTTCTTTGGGTTAGGTGCAAATTGCCCCGTCCTATAAAACAACCACCTCTATATGCTTTTCAATTTGTCTTGGTATCTTCATGCCAGTAAAAGTGGCATAGCACGCAACGCATAAGCAACATGGTATGTTAGAAACCGAACGACTTCTTATAATACCGCTCACCTACGAACAGCTGGTTAAGTATGGGCAAAACGATGGCTCGCTGGAGCAGGAGCTATGCCTGAATATTTCTCCACGAGTAATTTCTGCTGAACTGGCCGAGGCGCTGGAGAAGGCCATACTCCCTCGCGTAGCCGATACCAGCCGAAACTACCTTTACTCCACGCTTTGGAGTGTGATTCTAAAGGAGAAGAACCAGATGGTTGGCGACCTCTGCTTTATGGGCGAACCCAACGATATGGGAGAGGTAGAGATTGGCTATGGCACATACCCTGCCTTTCGAGGCAAAGGCTATATGGCCGAGGCGGTTGGAGGCATGGTTGGCTGTGCCGCGGAGCAGCCCGAGGTGAGGGCGGTGGTGGCCTCCACCAATAAAGATAATCCGGCATCCATGGCCGTGCTGGTGAAAAACGGCTTTGTAAGAACAGGGGAGACAGATTCGCTAATTCACTGGAAAAAAGAACTAGCTAGGTAACCGTTATACAAAAGATACCATCAAATGGCAACATCCATCTACGACGAGGATTTTTTGAGCGCAATAACCTTTGAGCCCTTGAGGCGCGACAATTGGTCGAAGTTTGTTCAGCTCTTTGGGGAGCGGGGCGCTTGCGGCAGCTGCTGGTGCATGTACTACCGTCTCAAAAAAGCCGATTTTGCGGAGGGTAAGGTTGAGGGTGGAAACAAGGCCGCCATGCAAATGCTTGTAATGGAGGATAGACCAACCGGAATGCTCGCCTTTTATGAGGGCGAACCCATTGCCTGGTGCGCGTTTGCTCCCAGAGAGCACTTCATGAAGCTGGAAAAATCACGGGTTCATAAGCGCATCGACAGCAATCCCGTTTGGTCAATACCCTGCTTCTTTGTGGACAAACGGTTCCGCCGGCAGGGTGTTTCGGTGGCCATATTGAAGGGGGTTATTCAGTATGCAAAGGAGCAGGGCATCCGCATTATTGAGGCCTACCCAACCATTCCCACCAAGGAGCGCTTGCCCGATTCGTTTGCCTGGATAGGTCTATATAAGTCGTTTGAGCGTGCGGGCTTTGAGGTTGTCGACCAAACCTCCAATAACCGACCGATGGTGAGATACTATACTGATAAGTAGTGAAGCAGAGCCATGTGCTTTTACCTTTTTTGGCGTTGTCCTAATTTTGTAGAATTACGTTCTGAAAGAACGTGATGTAAAAGCACAGGGTGAAACGAAGTGAAACCCTGTGCTATCGTAATTGGCACCCCTGAAGGGCTGAAGGCCCGAAATGTGCCTAAGCCGTGCCAATGCGTGGCGGATTGGTGGAGTGTTGCTAACCGCTATTCAATTTCCACGGCATTGATTGGTCTAATCCCACCTTTTTGGTTTTGTTACCTCCCCCATCTTTCATACATTTACTTCAAAGGGTTTAGATCGTTATTCGAGGATTTCAAAACAAAACCTTCATTTTTGCATTTATCCCAAATATGCCGGAAATTAGTGATGGTTTTTAGTCAATAAATTGTCCCTAAAAAGTGATGCCATGAGCAAGTTATCCGTGTTTTTACCACATGCCGTATGGTTTATGGTGGTGGCTCTCTATATCCTAACCATTTTGGTTTGGATGATTATTGCCGGGGTAATTGTGGTTAGAATCTTTGTCTGGAAAAAGGGTGCCAATAGCGTTTGGCCCAACTATGTCTGGCGGATGTCGGCACAAACGTGGGAGCGAATTTTGTATGGCTTCATAAGTGGCATTGCGCTTCTTTTTATAACCTTTTTTTTAGTCCCTTGGTTCTTTGGCGGCTACCTGCACGGCAAGCCATCTGCCGATTGGAGAACAAGGGCGAGGCAGGCAAATACGGCCATCATTTTTGGATTTGGATATGGCACCGATGGTGAAGGAAACATGACTCCCAGTGTGGCAAACCAAACTCTGCTCGATTCTGCCCTTGCCCAAACCAACGCTACTTACCTGATTATGCAGGAAGGAGTGTACGTGGCTGCTGAGGAGGCTAAGCAGCATGGAACATTGGGTAACCGGCAGCTAATACGGATACATCTCCACACGGTGGGCAAGGATGTCAACACCCTTCAGGCGGCCAAGTTTGCCGTTTTGCAAATGGAAAAGTTGGGGGTAAAGCAAGCCGTGGTGTATGCCCACGATTTACAGCTTGCCCGAGCAGTATTTGATTTGCAACGCGTAGCAGCCTCCAATCCCAAGTGGCATGATATGAAGTTTATCTTTCCCAAAATTTCAAAAACACCATCGCCATCCGATTCTAATCAGCTGCGAACCCGCTGGAGGGTTGTATACCGAGCAATTGAGCTTTACTATTCTCGAGTTAGAGACGCTTGGAGTAGTTTCTAGCAATTCATAGTTCTAATTTTTATTGCGATGGGTTTATTTGGACCTCCCAACTTCGAAAAGTTGGTTGCTGGCAACAAGTTGTCACGGCTTACACAACTTCTCAATCGCGACGATCTTTTTACGCAGATTAAGGCTGTTGACGCGATTAAAAGAGTGAATAATCCTTTGGTGCTACCTGTACTCTGGAACTTTGTGGAGGGCAATCGTTACCGACCAAGAGAAGCCGCAGAGCAGCTACTGAGGTATGGTTTGGATGCCATACTATGCATTGCATCTAGTGCCACCGATGAGGTTGTTCGACAGAATAGTGCTCGTAAATTTTTGTATTATGGGCAAAGCGTAAAATACTTTCCATCGACCACCGTTTTTGCGCCGGCTAAACCCTACGCCGATTACCTAAGAAATTATTTGCTGGATGATTTTCGGCAAATCTATTTGGGCGATGATATAGATAAGCAGCGGGACTCCATGGCACTGGTGGACATTGTAAAGGAGCATCGGCTAACACCTGTTTTAATTGAAGCACTAAATAGCCCGCTGCACTGGAAGCGTCGGTTTGCCTGCGAGTGCTTGGGCAAATGCGGTGATGAGAGCGCCATAAATGCCTTGGTGGATTACCTAAACCTCTTGTGGGAAATTATTTCATATAAGAAACCTGCAAACGGTGAGTTTACAAGAGATAACTGCGAATACGAGATGGCAGAATGCGTTAGGACTCTAGGAATACTACGGGCAAGCAGCGCGGTTGAGTTGCTTATTCCGCTGCTAAAATATAAGGGTGAGAATATCCAAACTGCCACCATTATTGCCTTAACTGCTATTGGCGATGAGCGTGCCACAGAGTCGATTGCCTCACTCGGGTTTGCCTATGATTCATTTGTTTGGATTGAAAGCCTACGAAAAATTGGTGGGCAGCAAGTTGTGGAACCACTACAAAAACTCACCAACGATTACAATGAGGGGGTAAGAAGGAGAGCAGTTGAGGCATTGCGAGATGTAGATTGTTCCAATCCCATACTGCTGGAGCAAATTGCCAGTCAATTCAATGAAAACTGTTATAGAATATATACCGATATACACTATGCCAATAAGCAGTTTTGGCAGTTTGGGGCAGGCCCTTCCGGCAAATCGCCTTTGCCCACCGCCAGTGAGCTGCATGAGAAGGCGAGACGTTTGATACAGGAGAGTTATCACTTAAGTATTCAGGACGAAAGGGAAATGTTGAAAATTGCAGCCAATCTGCGTAGGGAGAACCCCCAAAAGTATGATTTTATGTCCTAGCGAAAGTTTGGTTTTAATATGGCATTTGGTTGTGTTTATTGCTATTGGCCCACATATGTGGTGCATTAAAAAGCCCAACTTGCTGTTGGGCAAGTTGGCTTTTGAAATATATTAATCTGTTTCCTAAATCGCCTCCGACTCCACAATCGTAACGCCATTGCTTGCCTCACTGGCTACCTTTTTAACAAAATTGGCGAAAGGTGGTATTGCAATACCATTGCTAGCAAGTTGCACAATTAAAGCATACCGTTGCAGCATGGGTGCAACGGCAGCAGAATCAATTGGGGGAGGTGGATTCTTCCCCGGTCTTCTTGAATAGTTTTTCAATGGTAAGGATGAGTTCACTCCGGCTTAACGGCTTGGTAAGATACTCGTTGCAGCCAGCATTAATGGTCTTCTCGCGGTCACCTGTGAGGGCGTAGGCCGTTTGCGCAATAATCATCACCTGCTTGTTGAAGGTTCTGATAATCCGAGTAGCTTCTAGCCCGTCCATGTCGGGCATTTTAATATCCATCAGCACAAGGTTCAAGTTAGAATTTTCGCGGCAGAGCTTCACCGCCTCACGACCGGTCCTTGCAAACAGAAGTTGTGATGCAAAGGGTTCGAGAATGTCGTGCAGATATTGGGCAGAGATTTTGTCGTCCTCAACCACTAGAATGTTGAGCTTTTGCTTAACAGTTGCCGCTTTTAGTGCTGCTGTATCGGTGGTGGATGGAGCGGTATGTTCGGCATTGGTGAGGGGTAGGGTGAAGGAGAAGCGAGTTCCCTTGCCCTCTTCCGATTGCACCTCAATGGTTCCACCCAGCATCTCCACGTACGATTTAGTAATTGCTAGCCCAAGCCCGGCACCCTCATAGGAGCGAGAAAGTGACGTGTCGCCCTGAATAAAACGGTCAAAAACCTTTTTCAACATCTCTGTCGGTATTCCAATGCCCGTATCTTCCACTGAAAACTCAACCTTTTTTGGGCCAATGGACATGTTAATGTGGATGCTTCCTGTTTCGGTGAACTTGATGGCGTTCTTGAGCAGGTTGGTGACGATGGAGAGGAATTTTTGCTTGTCGGTGGCGATCACCAGGTCGGGCAATTGGCTATCATCCTGCACAATAATAGCTATCTTCTTTATATCGGCCTCCGGTTTAAAGAAGGCGGTAAGGTTTGTAACCTCTTCGCTGACGTTCACCTCCGAAACGAATATCTCCATCTGCCGCGATTCAATTTTGGCAATGTCTATCAAATCGTTGATGATGCCGAGCAGTCGCTTACCACTTTGCTCTACTATTTTGATAAACTCCAGCCGCCTTGCTTGCAAAAGAGTTGGGCTTTTCAGCAGCTCGGTAAATCCTAGGATTCCGTTCATGGGTGTTCGTATCTCATGGCTCATGTTGGCCAGAAATGCCGACTTTAGCCGGTCGTTCTCTTCCGCCTTTTGGAGGGCAGAGATCAGATCCTCCTGCATTTTCTTGCTCCCGGTGATATCCTCCTTAACCGCAACGAAGTGAGATATGGTTCCCTGCTCATCCTCTACGGACGATATTATTGCTCTTTCCCAGTATGTGGTGCCATCCTTTCGTTTATTGCAGATTTCTCCGCTCCATACCTTTCCGCTTAGAATTGTTGTCCATAGGTTTTGGTAGAAGGTTATTGGCTGAAGCCCCGATTTAAGTATGCGTGGATTTTTCCCCACTACCTCATCGAACGAGTATCCGGTAACGGTTGAGAACTTTGGGTTAACATATTCAATGTTCCCTGACTGGTCTGTGATCACAATACTCACCGGATTCTGTTCCACCGAACGGCTTAGGAGCCGCAGCTGCCAAATGGCCTTTCGGGCCTCGGTAACGTCGTGAATGATTGAGTAGAGGTATTGATTCTGCTGAAATCCAACCTTGCTGCTAAAAATCTCCACGTCTCTAATTTGACCATCTGCCTTGCGGTGCTTAAGTTCAAAGTAATCCTGGTCTTGGTTGAGCACCATATGCATCCTATCCTCAACCTCACCCTTGATTGATACGTTGATGTCGTAAATGCTCATTTGTTTGAGCGTTTCCAACGGCCAACCGTAGTAATCTGCTGCCGCAGTGCTGGCGTCGACAATCTTTCCGTTTTTCGGTTCTATAAGGAGCTTAACTGCTGAATGGTCTTTGAAAAGACTTTTGAATTTTTGCTCACTCTCACGCAGCTCTTGCTCTGCTTTCATCCGGGCGGTAACGTCGTTGTAGAGGGCCACAATTTCACCCGTGTCGAGTCTGTAAATAGTATTTTCGCGCCAACCCTCAATGCGGTTGTCCTTATATACCGTTGCGTCGACGTGCTCTGTTTTACCCGTTTTCATCACCCTTCTAAAAGTTTCTAGAAATCCAAGGCCTTCGGCTGATGGAAACAATTCGCTGATTCTTTTGCCAACTACCTTATCTCGGTCAATGGAGTCTATCACCTGGGCTACCCGATTGAAGTCGGTAAAAATAAAGTCGTTCCCATTGTCCACGGCCTTGTAGATGGCTATGGCATTGGGGCTGTTATCGAACAAATTTTTCCACCGCTCTTGGCTTTGCAGCAGCTTTTGTTCTGCGCTTTTTCGCTGGGCAATATTGTTGGTAATGGCGAAGAATACATCCTCTCCATCCGTTTTGTGGTATTGCAGGTGTGCTTCCACGGGATAGAGGCTACCATTCTTACGCCTGTGAACCGTTTCATACTCCAACTTTTCAAGGGTTCCGTCCAGCAGGGGCTTCAGCTGTTCGGTAAAGGATTCACGAGTGAACTCAGGCTTGATATCTAGAGCTGTAAGTTCCAGCGCCTCTTCGTAGGAGTATCCAAGATTGAGCAGCGCGCCTTTGTTAAGATACTCGAATTTTAGCGTCTTTGCATTAAAGAAGTAAACCTCATTTAGGCTGTTGTCAATAATTTGTTGCAGCTGAAAATGTTTGTTTTCCAGCTTTTTTCTTGCTGTAATATCCTGAATCACGCCAAATATTACATTTTCTTTTTGATCGTACTCAGCGATGGAGTGAATCTCCTTGATTTCACCAGTGGAAGTTTTAATCTTAAACTCAACATTGTAGGGCACGCCTTCCTTCACCAGCATTCTCATTGCTTCATCTAGCAAGGGGCGGAACGCAGGAAGTGGGTATTGCTGGATTTTCTCTATGGTCAAATTTTCAGCTGATGTGCCATAAATTTTGCAGGCTCCTTCAGATACGTCAACCTTACCATTGGTGAGGTGTATTTCCCAGTTCCCAAGCATTGAGGTAACTTCTGCCCGCCGGAGCCTAGCCTCGCTTTCCCTTACCTTTTTTTCCGAAAGATGCTCCTCCGATTTATCGCGAAATACGAGAACAACACCCTGCATTAGTCCATGCTCATCGCGGATGGGGGATGCGCTATCGGCAATTGGAATTTCTGCTCCGTCTTTGCCGATGAGAATGGTATGATTGGCAAGTCCAACTACAATGTCCTTTTTTATTACCTGCTGAATGGGGTTTTCCACCGGCTTGCGCGACGATTCATTGATTATATTGAATATTTCTTCGATGGGTTTGCCTGCTGCCTCGTCAATGCTATATCCAGTTAACTTCTCGGCAACGGCATTCATACGTTTAACATTTCCAATAACGTCGGTGGTAATTACACCATCGCCAATGCTGTAGAGAACGGTGAAGAACTCCTTGTAGTAACCGGCAAGCGATTTTTCCTTTTGTAGCGATTCAAAGTAGATGTAACGTTTTAGGTAGCTGTAGTACCAGATAAGCCCCAAGGCAGCGATTAACAGAAGTATCAGGGTTAAGGTAAATGTGATTTTGCCCCGCAAGTATAATGGGGCATACAGTTCATCCTTGTTTATTTTGGCAACCAAAAACCACGATGTCCCTTTTATGGGAGCCATATAGGCCATAACGCTTCGACCAAGATAGTTTACACCCTCGTAGAAACCCACATATCCCGACACTGCCTTTGCCGAAACCTCATTGGTTTGGCTTATAGAAACCCTAACGCTCATTGCGCTGCGACCACTATGCTGTAGTTGATTCAGAAATAGAACGCTATCCTTATCTCTTTTTACAAGAACAGTTTCAAATGTTTCAGAAAACGTAGGGCGTTGCTCTATAAGCGGGAATAGTTGGTCGTTAGCGTTTTCTATAAATATTAGCGTGCCAGTAACGCCATTGCTGCTGTTGAGTACCGGTGTAATGTAACCCAGCTGTAAGGTGTTAAGCGCGCTGCATTTATATATGTCGATGAAGATTATCTCTTTTTGTTGCACTGCCTTTTGAACCAATGCCACGGTTTGCGGATCGAGCTTTTTTGTCGCGCTGGAGGCGGAAAGTAATGTGTTGCCCTTGCAATCGGTGAAAACGATGTCGTTGTATGACTCATTCCAGTTGATGAGCATTAATCTTTTAAGTATCTTCTTCTTAAGGTTAAGATTGCTAGGCGTTATTGCCCATTCATTCAGCGCTTTTGAAAAGAATGGGCTATTAGAAAACATTTGGGCATCGGCGAGCTTCTCCTTACGCCACTCCTCAATTTGGTTGATTTTTAAGGTTGCCACCTCCTTAAGCTCGCTGTTCTCCTTGGCGGAGAGCATCTTCTTCTCATAGCTGAAAAATGTCCAAGCCAATCCTGAAATTAGTAGTGAAAGAAGAATCCAAACGAAGGCAATGTTTTTCTTGTTAATCAATACAAAAGGGATATTTCTTGGGATATTCATGGCTGCATTTTTTGAGAGATGATGGGATGAGGGTCTCAAAAATAGCAAATTTGGAAAGCCTTGTGAATGTCTCAGAAAAATTAATTTGACAAAGGTGCGAAACTGTAGACTTCGTATACGCTATGTTTCAGTGGATAAGATGAGAAATGTCACTAAATTCATTATTGACGAAAGGATCGCAATCAATAATGCAGCATTTTGGCCATTTCTACTTTTACAATTGCGTCGAAGCGGAGAGCCTTTTTAACAAGACTCTCTTGTGGATAGTTTTAATGCTCCGCAATTGCCTCCGACTCTACTATGGTAACCCCGTTGCTAGCTTCACGGGCAACTTTCAGCATAACAGCTGCCACATCGGCGGCCTCTATGGCACGGTAGCGCCTCAACTTGCCTTGAAACAGAAATGCAAGCCCCTTGAACAACCATTTGCCAATCTCCTCACCAAGACGAAATTCGTCGCGCTTGCCTAGCAGCATGGAGGGACGCAGGATTACTGTTTTCTCAAACATTTGTGCGATGAGCAGGTTTTCCATCTCCCCTTTGGTGTGGAGGTAAAAGTTGCGCGATGCGGCATTGGCACCCAAGGAAGAGATTACCGCTATGGTTGAAACGCCATTCTTTTTTGCCAGTTCTGCCACTTTTACAGGTAAATCTAAGTCAATACGGCGGAATTCCGGCTTGCTGCCAGCCGCTTTTATGGTTGTCCCGAGACAAATGTAGAGGTCATCGCCTGTTAACTGCACAGCTAGCCTTTCGGGATTACGTAAATCACCTAGGAAAAATTCAACCTTATCGGTTGTGAATTGTGGCTTCGAACGTCCAAAAACCTTTATGTGTGAGTATCTTGAATCCTGCTCCAGTAATGTTAGAAGGTGTGAACCTACCAAGCCGGTAGCTCCAAATACAATGGCTGTTTTCATTTCGGTATTCATGTAGATTTTATTTGTCTTGTGCCTCCCATGCAATTATTCTGCCAAACCGTTGCTATACGGTCATTTTGCTAAAACTTTTTGGTGAAAGTTAATTTAAACAACAGCAATGTGCCATATTATGGAAAATCACAGACTCTAATCATTGCCGTATCCTCGGGCTTATGAGGTGTTTAAAATCAAATCATCAAAAAACAATTAATACCTTTATAGCCCGTAATCGTTTATGAATACAGGTATGCAAAAGAAATTGGTTTTTTTGCTTCTTTTATTAGCCCTGACAGCAGAAGTTACTTTTGGTCAGCGCAACTTTGATAGCGCCACCGGTTGCTACGTTGCTGGTGTTGGTACAGCTCACTCCTCAGCGCTTTACCTGAAGTCCGACTCCTCATTTACCTTTCGTTGGACGAGGGAGGGTGTAACCGGCAACACTTCGGGATCGTGGAAGTTGGTTGGCAAGAGTGTGGAGATATCCAGCTTCAATTTATCTATTCATAATGTGATGGAGGATAGCTATGAGCATCTCGACTGCATAAACATATCCATTTTTGGCAGCGACAACTCTCCTGTGGTTGGAGTTAGGGTGAGCCATAAAACAACAAACGGATGGCAACCCTTTGACGCAGTGACCAACGTGGATGGGGTGGTTCAGCTATCCAGGGCCGATATTGACAACCACGATTCCCTTCGCTTCGATGCTTTTGGTTATGGTTCCATAGCCTTTCCATACACAAGCCCCGACAACTACTTTCGCATCACTCTACCAAATGCAGCCGATACGCTCGTTACCTTTAATCGCGCCACTCTTCGGTTGAGGGGAAAGAGGCTGCTTTTACCTCACAGCGAGGTAGTTGATGGGATTCCTGTAAAATTGAAGAAACGGGAGAACGGTTGTTTTTACTAAGCTAATAACCAAGTTGGTTAGCCTCTACGACTTACCTCTGCTAGCATTTCGCGGTTGAGAATGGTTACCTCCTTTTCGTCGAGGGCAATGAGTCCATCGCGGGCAAAGCTTTTGAGCAGCTTCACGGCGCTCTCGGTGGATATTCCTGCAAAATCGGCAATATCCTTTCGAGAAAGGAGTGGGAAAACCTCCTCGCCGGCAAAGTTTTCGGAGCTAAGATAGAGTAAGGCGTCGGCTAGCTTGCCGGGCATCTGCTTGTAGATAAGGCCTCGGATGGTGTCGTAGAGCTCGGCATCCTGCTCGCAGTAACGCTTGGTGATTTGGAAGGCAAACTCACCGTTTTGCTTCATTAGGTTGGCAATAACCTCCTTCTCGATAAGGTAAACGGAGGTCTCCATTAGCGCCTGTGCCGAAAAGTTGAAGGTGGAGCGGTTGAACACGGTGGAGAGTCCCAAGAAATCGCCCGATTTTAGCAGGCGGATGTTGAAGTTGTGGATGCCATCACCCTCCACGTAGTGCTTCACCAAACCATTGCTGATAAAGAGAACGTAGGAGGCGTAGGCTCCCTGCTTAACCAGCGTTTCGCCCTTTCGAAAAAGCACCTGGGTACGGCTGGTCTTCACCAGCTCCACCTCTCCGGCGGTAAGCTTGGCAAAGCATGGTGCCTTAATGTCGCAGCAAAACTCCTTGTCGGAGTCGGTAATGGTTTTCATAATCGGGTAACAATTGTCGCCCAAAGTTAGGATTTAATTTTTTAGAAGATGAGGAGGAATTATTCGGAAGTTAAACGGGAGTTATTCGGAAGTTAGAAGAAGTTAGAGGAAGGTAGATGAAGTTAAATGAAGTTTTAGCGAAGCGGAGAACTGGCCATTGATGGATTAAAGGATTAAAAGAATTGAACAGAATGTATAGACACACGATCGTGTGTCTCCTTATTTACCAGCCAACGAGTTTCACAATCCGCAGGGACGAAATGTTTTTCGCCCCCGTATATTGCCGTGCATAGAATTATTGAACGGCAACCCCGGAGGGGTTGCATCTTTATAGCCCATGGCTTTAGCCGTGGGTGGTTGATTCCACCAGCGCGAGCGGTGCACGGTAGTTCGATGTAAAAATCTACCTGCGCTGCCTGCACAGCAATCGCAAAAGGGGAATAAGGAAGAAGTTAAACAGGAGTTAGAAGAAGTCAAAAGAAGTTAGAGAAGTCAAAGAATTCAACCGAATGTTGTGATGAAAAATCTTATGCCTTAAGTCCAATACCGGATGTGTTTGGGCGTACCGTAGGGCTCCGTATTACCGGTAAGCGGTTGGTGCTTTTTTTGAAAAAACAGAGGCACCTATCAACCTAAAGTGGAAACCCTGCACCGGCAAAAGGGGGATACTCCTAGTAAGTATGCTTAGCGTAAAGAAATTGGCAATAATTTGCTATGAATTACAGAAAAAGGTTAATTTTGAGATGATGGTTATCAGGCAGATAAACGAGTTGTGTTGCATATAAAACCTTCAATATTGAGAAGTAAACTGATAATTCTAATAATTTTATTAGTTCAAGCCAAATTGACATTTGGCCAGATTACCATAACAGGTAGTGTTTTATACGAGGAAGATTGGAAAGGATTACCAGGGGTGGTGATTAAAGAAATAGGAACTTCAAATGTTGTAGCGGCTGATTTAAATGGTGATTACAAAATTGTTGTCAGTGATACTGCAACATTTTTGGAATTTAGTTATATAGGGTGTTTGACAAGAAAGGTGCCTATAAATGGACAAACTGTGATTAACACTTCATTAAAACCATACATTATTTATGAGGCATGGGATCAAAAAATTAGACTTTATGCACTTTGTGGGGTGATGAATGCACCTTTTGGGGGAAGATTTGACTTTAGTATTCCAATAGTTAGCCCTTGGGCTATTGAATCTCAATTTGCTTATTTGACAGATTTTAAACTTAATAAAAGAATTGATGCGAATTTTAGTTTGTCAGGATATCGAATTCAACTTGGATCATATGCTTGGCTATACGGTTATGTTGATTTTAAATATCGGCAAGTGAGTATTCAAAATAGTATTGATATGGTTTCATATTCCATAGAGAATTATGCAAGGATATATAATTATAATATAATACTTGGGTTGGGTAAAATATTGTATTCTCCTGAAAATACTGATAAAAATTCAGGATATGGAATAATAGCAGGTTACAAAAAGGAGTTTAGTAAATTGGATTATTTAACCTTGACTTACAAGATGGGATTTTACAAAGAAGCATTTGAATATCATTTTCAAATTGATAAACGATTTAAAAGAGTCAAGTCGTTTGTTGCTTATAATAAAATTGGTGATTATCAAGAGATAATGCTTGGCATTGGATTTGAATTAACATATTATTTTAAATATCAAAAAGACGCGCATAAATACACAACACAACAATAAATATTGATCAATTGGCGGATAGTGGTAAATTTGGAAATGAGTACAATTAATGTAATATATAGCGATTTGATAAGTTGTTGGTTTGAAATGCCAAACGCCCCATATTCGTGCTGTTAAAAGAAGTAAGAGAAGCCACAGAACGCTACCGAATATTGGAACCGATTTTTTTTGTGTTTTAAATTTAAAACCGGATGGGTTTGGGCGTACCGTAGGGCTCCGATTCCTCCAACCGGACAGGGTTGGGCGTACCGTAGGGCTCGGTTTTCTTCAACCAGACGGGGTTGGGCGTACCGTAGGGCTCCGATTCCTTCAGCCGGATGGGTTTGGGCGTACCGTAGGGCTCGGTTTCTTTCAACCGGACGGGTTTGGGCGTACCGTAGGGCTCCGTTTTCTTCAACCGGATGGGGTTGGGTGTACCGTAGGAATCCGTATTACTGGTAGGCGGTTGGTGCTTTTTTTGAAAAAACAGAGGCACCTCTCACCCTAAAGCGGAAACCCTGCACCGGCAAAAGGGGGATACTCCTAGTAAGTATACTTAGCGTAAAGAAATTGGCAATAACCTGCTATGAGTTACAGAAAAAGATTAATTTTGGTATAGTGGCAATCAAACCTATACAACCCAAAATGGGTGGATAAGGATGATTTTGTCAGGCCTATAAACGAGTTAGCAGTCACCCTAAAAAATAGACACAGCACATATGAAAAAATCTGACTTGAATAAAGTTGTATTTTACTCAAAAGATGATATGGAAGGCGGACACCAACTCCAAAAAGGAGAGCATATTTTACGGTCTGACATAAAATCAAATTACACAGATATTAACGATATATTTGAACTATACAACATAAAAAAATACATAGATAACGAATTATATTTGATAAGTTGGACTAGCGATGACATAACCAATTTCAAACAAAAAGTAACAGAATTTGGAAAAGTCATAGGACAATTTATGGCTACAATTAATGACAGTAACGTTGTGAATTTATATGAAAGCACTTTGCAAAATTACGTTCATTCGTTTTGGGAGTTGGTCAATAATCAAAGTGCTTTTAAACGAATTTCCAAGCCTGTTTTTAGTAACATTCTTTCAAATGAGCCTCACATAATACACGAGATTTTAACTCACAAAAACCTAGTTGACCATTACGATAAAGAAATTAGACTTTTCTTATTGACATATTCTCAATCTGCTGAAATATTACTTTCGGTTTATGAGGTCAAAGATGATTTTCAAAAAAATCAAAAAATTTTTCCTAAAAGTTTATCCGTTGATGATAAGGAAACGATTCTTTCAAACTATTTAGATTCCAATGATGTGAATTATAATTACATTGGTCCCATCCAAAACGTAAGAAACAGGAATGATTTTAAGGTATCTGATAAAACACGCTTAAAAGCGAAGCGTTTGCATAAAACCGAAACTGAGAAATTCTTCGCAGAAAACAATGGAAAGAAATATGGTGTTTCAGTTAGTTTTTCTGAAAAAACAAGCAAAGTTAAAGACGGTGTTATTGATGAAGATTTCATAATAAACTATACCTATAGCTTAGATTTTATTAAGCAAAACTGTGACCCATACTCGTTATTTCAAAATTTTAAATTTTTATTTGAATACATAGACCTTCAACATAGAATTAATCTTGTAAGCAAGAAAAATAAAATGGGCGTATTTGAAAGAATAATGGGCGTCCATTCCCAGAATGAGTACAGAGGAGGAACAGAATTTAATCTAATGGAGATGACTTCGCATCTTCAAGTAGTAGCCTACAATAAAGTACTTAGCGACTTAGGTATCTTATTGGAAAATGTTTTGCATCAAGTTTTCACTTCATCATTCCAAGAAAAGTTCGAGTTTGCAAGCAATGCAAGTTTCTCAATACCTACAGCTACATCATACTTCGAAAAGGTAAGATTACTAGCTCCTGAGTTTGAGTCAGTATTAAAACAATTCAAACTATTTGTTGAGGACGGAAGTATAGATTTTGAACTTTTACAAATTTCATCTAATCCAACCGCTATAAAAGACATTCCTAGCTTAAACGAAAATAGGTATTTATACTTCAACGAAGAAAATAAAGAAATGGTGGATTGTGTAAATTTGTTCTTCTCTGACCAAACTTTACTTGCTTTCGTTGAACCCTTTAAAGAAAAGCATTATCATACTTTTTTCGATTTACTTGCAAACGAGGAAGTAAAGTATAGCAGTTATGAGTCACATCAAAAACTTCGATTAAACTATTTAATTGACAAAGGGTTTATAAATATTGACAGCAACGATTTTATTCAAATCACAAATCCAGCAAGAGTAATAATACTTAAAGATTTATATCTCAATGAAGTTGCTTCTTTCTATCGTTATTCGTTTGAATTGCGACAAGAAGCCCAACAGATGGAGGTTGAGAAAATTATACACTTTGATAGCACTTTGTTTTCTAAACCAGAACAAGACTATTTTAATTATTTCCTGAACAAAAGTGATTTTACAAATGGCTTGGATTTAAGGAATAGTTATTTGCACGGAACTCAAGCAAAACCGAATGAAATACAAAAGCACAAGTATGCCTATTTTACATACTTAAAATTGCTAATATTGACATTTTTAAAAATAGAAGATGATTTAATAATTTATAACGCGGTTAAAAATAGAAAATAAAAAGGGCGAACTGCTAACACAGTGTATACATCATACGGGTTTCAGGGCAATTTGCAAGTTCAGCGCCCGCTAGCAAGGGCAGTGTCGGGGGATAATGAAGTGGCCACGAACTCCCGCACGCTGCATACACTCAACGTTAAAAAAAGTCAGAGACGTCATAGAATGCAACCGCAAAATGGTGTTTAGTGCGCAACCATTTTCAAATTTTTACATTTTCAAATTCGCACATTGTCCCATTGTCTCATTTTTTAATCTTTTTCCTATTCCACACAAACCTAATTTTGATAGCATCGGCCTTGCACACCTCAGCGCACTTACCGCAAAGGATGCATTCGGAGTTGGTTATTAGGCCACGGTTGTTCTGTATGTAATGCAGCATGGGTATCCTAACGAGGCAATCCTTTTCGCACTTGCCGCACAGCGTGCATTTGCTGGTGTCCACCACCGGAATTAGGCGAGAGTAGTTGGCACCTGCCGAGCAGAGCGCTCCCATGAGGCAGAGATTTTTGCAGGCCCATCTTCGGTCGAGCAGCAGGCCAAAGATTAGGGCCGACATAACGTCTATGGCCCACACCAGTTGGTAGTGTGGTCCAAAATCCAACTTCAGAAACGCTGGGATTACCGCAAAGCCGTGCGTTATTCCTCTCTCGGTATTCATAAAGTAGAATGCTGTTGCCGAGGCAAAAAAGGGAATGAGGATTAGCGCTCTAACCCAAATCTTGGGCTTCTTCCACTTGGTCTTGAAGATGGCGTGCTGGCTCGAAAGGTCGGATGCAGTTCCCATGAAGCAAAACCAGCCGCAGCCAATCCTTCCCACCAGCGGCGATATCAGTATGAAGAGAGACCAAATAATCACCACCATGGTGATTACTCCCCAGTAGATGGAGTGCCAAATAAACCCGAGGCCGAAATACTGGAAAAAGATTGGGGTGAGGAGCAGAAAGATTATCCGCGACATGGCGTTGAGGGAGAATATCTTCTTCATGGTTTTATGAACTATTATGTAATTATAGAGGCCGATTTACATTATAACGGGTAGCAGGTTCATAAAGGCCAGCACCGAGAGGTTGAGGATATCCACTAGCATGTGGGAGAAGTAGGGGAGCACAATGCTTCTGCTTTTGTGGTAGATAAACGCCCACGCCAGTCCCATGACAAACACGGAGATGATGAGTTCCTTGGTGAGCATAACCTGCGAAATAACACCCCAGATAAAAACGTGCGAGAGGGTGAACAGTGTAGTGGAGTATAATGCCTTGGCAATAAACGGCATCTTTGCCCGGTGCTCCAGCATGTAGCCTCGCCAGAAAATCTCCTCGAAGAACGGGTTTATGACGACAACCGCTATCCATACAATAATTAGGAATGCAGTGTTCAAATTCTTTAGGTATAGGATGAATATGGGAAGGGGAATAAGTCCAACCAGCAGGCTCAAAACCACCAAGTAAACCTTAATCCTTGTTCCTTTTAGATAGGAGAAAATGGAGATGCTCCGTTTTTGGGTATCGTGGTAAACAATTGCGATGGTGGCAGCCCAGTAGACAATTACTCCGGGAATGAAGGTGTAAACGGTTAGTGTGCTGTGAAGCAGGTTGACGGTAATGTTTCCCAATACAATAATGGCAATGGGTAGACCAAAAAAGGAGAGGTAGTGCTTTGTGGTGCTTTGCATTTTGAGTGCGGTTTTATGGTTAGCCAATGGTTAAAGTTACGGTAGTATCGCGAGTTACTGAAAATATTCTCTCCTTCATGGGCGGAGCGCCGAATAGGGCTTTGGCATTGTTCGAAAAGCCATAATCTTCGGTGGGCATTCCCATCCAGTTGGTGTCGAGAAGGTCATTCTCGTTCGCATCGTGGAAGTAGCGGATGGCGTAGGTTCCGGTTGCCAGCTTGCTGAAGCAAAAGGTTGCTCGCCTGTTATTCACCTGTGCCTTTTGGTTTGCCACCTTTTTGCCCACTCCATCGGTTAGCTGTACAAGGAGGTTACCCTTGCTGTTTCTTAGCCCCGAGATTTCAACGGTTAGCGTAGCGGTTTTATCCTGTGCTTGGGGCATTGGCTCAAGCAGGATTGTAAGGAGTAAAAGCACGATTTTTAGCATGACCAAAATATTTAGCGTTGGTATTCGCCAGCAATATTATGGCATAAATCAATCGCTTGCTGGGCGATGTGATGTGTGGGACGAATTTGTGATGAACGGGAATGTGGGGTTGCTACCGTTCTTGTGCAACCTCGCTGCTGAGCGATTTGGAGAGGCTTCGGGATATGGGAATGGTGATGCTGTGGTTCTTTAGATGGAAGCAGCACTGCCGAGCATTCCCCTCCACCTTGCTAACCATTTTTAGATTTACCATGTAGGACTTGTGGCACCTTACCAGGTCTTTTGAGGCAACCTGCTGCTCCACCTCTTTCAGCAAAATTCTAACAAGTGTTTTCTTTACCTCACCGTCCTTTTCGTAGCAAAAGGTGGTGTAGTTTCCTTCCGATTTCAGATACCAGATGGCGGCAAGCGGAATGGTGAGCGCCTCGTGGGCAAACTGTTTGTCGCTTTTCGGTTCTTTTGTCATGCGGTGAACTTGCTCATCGGCAGCCAATGCCAAGCGGTAGTGCTTCTTGTAAAACCGTTTCTCCAGTATGAAGATGAACAGAAGAACGGGGATTACTGCAACAATAACGGTGTAGTAAATCACTTGCAAAAGGAATGGGAGGAAGTGCTCGTTTTCGGAGGGATTGTCGAAATAAAAGGCAAACAGTGCGTTGGCTGCGCCAATGGCAAGCAGCTTTACCCCGGTAAAGGCAATCATCTTTCCAATGTTCCACCTATCCACATGGAAAAGCGCTGGAAAAAGGGGTGGGACCGCCGTGTTGAACGTGGCCGCGGTAATGAAAGCAATAAACACATAGGCCAGAATTTTGTAGGACTGGATGTGCAAATGTTCTGCATTTCGCGATGGGTTGAAGAGTATCAGAATGAGCGCAATGGATAGCCCGATGTAGAGCGGAATGGTTATCTTCTCCCTCATGTTTGCATAGAAGGGGAAGGGCTTTTTTAACCAGCTAGTAACGTTGTTCTTCATGGTAAACCTGCTACGGCAGGAAGTTTTTGTTTAGAAACTCCTGAAATTTCTCCTTGTAGCTATTCATGCCTTTTCAAATGTAAGTTAAGCGATGGCATTGAACAAATTTTGTTGTGAAAATTTGGAAATCCGCCAGTGGACGGACGAGTTTTGAAAATTGAGGTGCTATTAAAGACTCTTTTGTGATTGCGGTGCAGGCAACGCAGGTAGATTTTTACACCGAACTACCGTGCACCGCTCTCGCCAGGTACGATTTTGATTAACCCCGCCCTAAAGGACGGGGAAACTCTCATGACAAAAACGTGTGTATTCTGGGACAAAATATCCCGTCTCTACAGAACTATTTGTTTGCGCTGAATTGGATTTAAATCCTTGTTCTGACATTTCCCTGCCAGAGGGAGGAACATCCCAACAACCTCTTACGTTTGTAAAATAGCGTTGCCTCACCTAGAGAGTGCCTCACCCTTTTAGGGGGAGGTTGGTGGGGGTCATAGTCCGTTTTTGAGCCATTCGGTTGTTGCGGTGCATGGCTGGCAGGTATATTTTTATACCATTCCTGCGTGCACCGCTCGCTCGTGGTGTAACTTCTGACCCACGGCTAAAGCCGTGGGCTATGCGTGTTCTTGGAATGGTTTTAGGGCGAAAATCATTTCGCCCCTACGGGTTGTGGAACTCTTTTACTGGTAAAAAGGAGACGCACGATCGTGTGTCTCTACATTCTTTTAATTCCTCTAACTTCCTCTAACTCCCGACTAACTTCCGTTTAACTCCTTTCCCGATCTACCTCAATAAAAAAGTTGTGCTATTTCAACTCTGCGCCTGTTGCACGAACGTGGAAATAGCGAATAATTCTGATTCGCCCACCATACCTTTGCTGCCGAACAATAAGGACCATTTTGCGATGGTCATAAAAACAGAAAACCTTTAAAAATTTATACCATGTTGTACACAAACTTAAAGCACATTGAGAGCGCTGAAGCGCACCAGAAGTTTATCAACGAGAACGAGAACGTGATGATTTGCTGCGGAAGAATGGGACCTATGTGTATTCCCGTTTACGGTATTATGGAAGATCTCGAGGATCAGTATACCAACGTTGCATTCGCCGATATGGAGTTTGACCACCCAGAGTCACACGTAATTCGCAACGCTCCTGAGTGCCGTGGTTTTATGGGTCTCCCTTTTACCGTTTACTACAAGAATGGCAAGATGGTAAAGGCAACCTCCAGCATCCAGAATATGGATCAGGTTACCACCATTCTCGACGCAAATTTTGGTAAACCATCAAAGTAATAAGCATGGAAGCCAATAATCATTTCGACGCTATTGTTATTGGTGCAGGGCCTGCCGGACTTACGGCAGGCATCTACCTGTCCCGTGCTAGGGTGAAAACGCTTATTCTGAATGAGGGCACAGTTGGCGGACAAATGATTCTAACTCACGAGATAGCCAACTATCCTGGAGTGGAAAGCATTAGCGGTTTTCAGCTGGCCAACATCATGAAGAAGCAGGCCAAAACTTTTGGCTGCGAAATCAAATCGAACGTAACCATTGCCGACCTGCAGCTGCAGGATGAGGTGAAGCAGGTTATGTTGGCCGATGGCAAGGTTTTTACCGCCCACGCCGTGATTTTTACCCCCGGTGGAAGACCACGCAATTTGAATGTTCCTGGTGAGAACGAGTTTAAGGGTAAGGGCATTTCATACTGCGCTACCTGCGATGGCGACTTCTTTACCGATAAGGAGATTGTGGTGGTAGGTGGAGGTAACTCTGCACTGGAGGAGGCTGTTTCGCTCACCAAGTACGTTACCAAGGCAACGGTTGTGCACCAGTTCGACCATTTTCAAGCGTTTGACTACGCCGTGCGAGAGGCCGAGGCCAATGAGAAGATTAACTTTGTAATGGAAAGCACCATTGCCGAGTTCTACGGAAATGAGAAGTTGGAAGGGGTTGTAATTAAGAACCTCACTACCGGTGACGAGAGGAAGTTTGCCATCGATGGAGTTTTCATTTTTGTGGGCTATGTTCCCAATACCGAATTTTTGGTGGGGAAGGTGCCACTTAACAAATACGGAGAGATCGTGGTAAATGCCGATATGGCCACCGATATTCCCGGAGTGTTTGCTGCCGGCGATTGCATTGCCAAGCGTTACCGTCAGGTTACCACCGCAGTGGGTGAGGCCACGGTTGCCGCATTGGCTGTCTCAGGCTACATTCATCAGCTCAAGCATAAGCAGTCGGCTTAAACTTAAAAATTAGGTAAATGAGACTTTCAAAATATTTTGCTACCCTTTTGTTTGCCACAACCATTGCTTTTGCAGGATGTGCACAGCAATCGGGGAAGAGCACTGAGGTTGCCTCCAAAGATGGCATTAAGCACCTCGATGTGAAGACCTTTGCAGAGCAAACCAAGTCGGGCGTTACGCTGGTAGACTTCTGGGCACCATGGTGTCCTCCCTGTCGGATGATGGCTCCCGTGCTTGAGGATGTTGCCAAGGAGGTAAATGGTAAGGTTACCGTTGCCAAGGTAAACGTTGATGTTGAACAGAACAAGCAGCTGGCTGCCCAGTTTCAAATCTCCGGTATTCCAACCCTCATTCTTTTTAAGGATGGAAAGGAGATAGGACGCTTTGTGGGACTTCAAACCAAGGAGTTTCTCATTCAGCAGCTATCGCAGGTTAAATAGCAGTCACTACTTAAAAAGAGCATTATGTCAACAACGTTGATAGTTATCCTAGGAATTATTGTAGTAGTGGTGGGCTACTTCTATTTTGCGCTTCGCCGCATGAAAAAGATCGACGTGCCTACGAGTACCAAGATAAAGACCCTGACCGGAACAAATTTTAAGCAGCAGGTGAAGAGTGGGGTTACCCTTGTCGATTTTTGGGCAACTTGGTGTATGCCCTGCAAAATGATGGTGCCTGTGCTCAACGAGCTAGCTGATGAGCTGGATGGTAAGATTACCATTGGCAAGGTGGATGTTGATCAGAACCAACCGTTGGCAGGCGAGTTTAAGGTGCGCAGCATACCTACGCTTGTGCTGCTGAAAAACGGCAAGGAGATTAACCGCTTTGTGGGCGTAAAGGATAAGAAGTTTCTTTTAAAACAGCTTAGTGAGGTGAAGTAATTCTGTCGGACGGAAATGTCCGATGGGTTCGTTGCCAATCAGTTTGCTTTTAACCGATTTTTCATGCGGAAATTATTGAAGCTATTGGTCTCCAAGCGGACCATTATTCAGGCGGTTATAGGGGTTTCTCTCTACATTGCTGTAAGCCACTATCACATATCCCTTTGGTGGTTGCTTGTTCCCGGAGCCATTACGGGAATGATTTTCGGCAAGGTTTTTTGTCGCTGGATGTGTCCGCTTGGCTTTTTTATGGAGCTAATGATGGGCATGAACTCCGACCAGAAGTTCAAGCAGATGTATCAGTATCACAAGATTGGCTGTCCCATTGCGTGGATGCAGGGGTTAATGAACCGCCTGTCGCTGATGAAAATAAAGGTGAACGCCGATACCTGCAGAAGCTGTGGAATTTGCGATAGGGAGTGCTACATTGCGGCGCTGGAGCCAGCAAAGTTCAGTCTCTACAAGCCGGGGAAAAAGAGCCCAGGCAATGCCTACGCCTGTTCCAAATGTCTTGGCTGCGTTTCCGTTTGCCCTAACGGTAGTTTGAGCTATAAGCTCTTAAAGTGACAAGTGACTGAAGAGTTACGAGTTACCAAAAAGACAGGAGATGGAAGACCGAAGAAAAAGTTGGAAGTACGGAGTTGTGCGGTTGTATTGTTAGAAAGGGAATTGGTGCAGGTCGTTCCTGAAAAATATATCTTTTTGTTTCTCCAAACCGAATTGTTGCCCTTGTGGCAGCGGTTCGGTTTTTTTTAGATATAAGCAGATTAGTTTGTGTTGTTTTGTTCAGTCGTCAGGTAACTAATATTTGGATCGGTTTTGGAGTATTTAACTACAAAAATCCATTTGTTTAGGTTCTCCCTGAAGGTTTTTATATCGTCTAAATTTCCAATTTTGTTATTTATGATTTGTTCATTCGCGTATGATTTGCCATCAATTTTATAACGATATTTAATCTTATATCCAATTATGGTAGTTGTAAAACCTCGCCAGCCTTGCGTTCCAACTTCCATACTCTCAATGGAATAAACTAGTCCCTCTGTTTGCATTGTAAGTTTTGCCACATAGTTTGGATCTTCCGATTTTGAGTACATTCCCCAATAGCCAAGTAATACGAACGCGATAAGAATTATAATCGTCCAAAGAATTGATTTTTTGTCAACGAGATTCGCCTGTCCATTTTGTATATTCTTCTCTTTTGAGGTTATCATCATATCCTAATTGTCATTTCTAAAGTATGAACTTTTAGATATAAGTAATGAAGGAGGGGAGCTCAATGGGTATTGGTTTAATCAGGTACAATGGTTAGAGAATCGATTCTACAGCCTCGATAAATGAAATCATATCTCGTAGCATATCCTCAACTTCGGGCAGTGTGAATTCAATAAAAGCATCATAATCGCCCTTTGTCCGATTTTGAAACGCATTTCTTAGAATCTTGCCGAATTTTTGATCAATCAAACCAGGCGCTACAAATTCCTTGTTAAACCATCCAATTAGTTGAGCATGTTTTGAAGTTTCAAAATTGTGCTTTAATGCCAACGCCGTTAATGCGTAATACATGCCATAATATATTCTATTGACCGAAACCTCCAACTTGTTGGCATTGATCAAGAACTGTGCTAATTCAATGGTTTCTTTAGCTTGATGAATCCTAAAGTCTATAAGGAGTTTTCGATTTTGGTCGTCAATCATGCATGGTATCCTTTCGAAAGTGCATTAGCAAAAATTGGCTGTTTTCCCCTTGGTGAATTAAGCTCTGTCTCGCTTAAGATGTGCGTATCGGTAGTAATTCCATACTTGAGATCAATTTCATAGCAGAGATCTGAAATCTCTTTTTGAAACCTCCAGTCAGGTTTTTGCTTTAAAATTATCAGGATGTCATAGTCGGAGTCCTGATGCGATTTCTCTGAGAGTTGGGATCCAAACAGCACCAGGTCAACTAGATTATCCTGTAGTTTTCCGGCAAGAATCGCCTTCAACTCCTCTAATATTATTTTTTTGGTCCCGGTCATGGAAAAATCGTTTACCCAAAGATAGGTAATTCTAAAAACAGAATCAACAGCAGACCTATTTCTGCGGAGATAAGGGAGTGGAACGTAGATCCAGATTTATCGGGGGTGGCAGAAAAGCTGGAAGTCCGGAGACCGGAGCCCGAAGTTGTGCGGCTGCCATATATAGCCTTAACTCCTCCGTGTAACCCAGTGAAGCAAAAAAGCCGGAAGTGCGAAGTTGCATAATAATCTATTGCTAGATGAGGAATTGGCGCAGGCCGTTCCAAAAAGATATGCCTTTTTGTTTCTCCAAACCGAATTGTTGCCCTTGTGGCAGCGGTTCGGTTTTTTAGGTAGCTATTGATGGTTTTGGAATAAATAAAAGAGAGCACCATTAAAATTGGCGCTCTCCCTAGAGTGTTATGCCGCTTGCTGCGGATGTTTACGATATCTTATTGCATCCAATATGTCTAATAATGCATCTTTCGTTACGGTGCTACCTTTGGAAAAGTGGTAAGGCTGCTCTTCAATGTGCAGTTTTTTTAGTATTTCCTTAGTGACCTGATGCTTTAATAGGTTTTTAGGTGCATTGGGCTCTAGTGAATAATATACATCTCTGAGTCCTTTCCTAGTTACAGTACCTCCTTTAGATAGATATAAATTATTAGGTTGTATGTGTAACTCGCTGGTAATCTCTTTAAATACTTTTTGTTTGTCCATGATAAATAATTATTTGTATTATTATTCTAATTTCAAAATTCCATTAACCGATGATGTTCGCTGGCAGATATAACGACTATTACTAGTGTCGACATGGTTCTGTTACTATTTTTTTGTCAAAAACACCCTTGGGAGCCAACCCCGTAGTCTTTAAACCCTAAGCCAAGGTTTAAATTGATGTTGTTTTTTGGCCTTCACCTCCTTTTTTTTTTCTGGAGTGGCGGTGCAAGATGTATGCCAAATGTTTTATTGTCAGTATTGTAAGGGAACGGAAGAGCGTTTCTTCGCTTAATTTTATTTGTATTGACATGAATACGCCTATATGGATGTTAAGCCATTCTGACCTGTTGTGTTGGCAGTTATTCTGTAAATTTGACAGTTGAAGTTTTGGTTGGTAATGCTGCGATGGCAGAAAAAACATTTGAATTGAAGTTCACTTTAATCTTGACTCTAAAGTGAGAGTTGGCTCCGTTGTAAGTAGGGAGTACCCTTTGAAATAGGTGGATGAACTTTTGCGCTAGGTTTTTGGCTTTTTGGTGTAGGTGACAGTAAATAATAGGAGGCAGAGTGGGGCAATGGCAGATTCATTCTCCCTTTTACCTCCGTCGTTCCACCTGTTTGGCTAGTCGGCTTAACTTTTTAGTAAGTTGACCTACCTTCCTACCTAGGATGTCCTCACTTTAAGCGAGGATATTCTCACTTTTAGTTAGGATGCTTTAGCATCTTACCTCAAACGGGCTCACTTTAAGTGAGGATTTTCTTACCTTTTACCTAGAACGTTCTCCATCTCTGCTTGGCATACGAGCCTCGAAATTAGCCCTGCGACCCTAAATGAGATAACTGTTTCCCATAGAAGTAGGTGGAGGAACCGTTGAGGTAGGCGTATGGGCTCTTTGGGGTAGGTGATATGAAGTTGAGGAGAGAATGACGGGCTTAATTTTTTTGTTGATTGAAGATAGTATAAGACTTTTGGAATGGTTAATCTCAGTTTAAATAGGAAGGTCATGTGTGATTATCTATTATCTTAATGATTTATTCATTGCCTCTAATATACTTTCCCTAGTTCGCTTTATTCCAATCTTTTTATCATTATCTGTTAGTTCTTTAAAAAATTTCTGGGTGTAAGATTCATCAGGGTATTCGCCAAATCGTTTTTTAAAAGCTTCCCTATAGAATCTTTTCCAAAATGAAAAATCTAATTCAACAATTAGGCAAACAATATTCTTGATAATTTGATGAACTTGCTCTGTCCCTAAAAATCCAACTTTAAATAAGGATTCATTGTAATTCAAAAGTTGCTCTTGATTTATCATATTGGTAATCCCAAAAAACTTTTGTGGTACACTTCTTAAATGTTCTTTCTTCTCATATAACAAAATTACATAGTCATTAATTATGAAACTGAATGGTTTTTTATATTTTAATTTAAATAGCACTGGCATTTCTGTTGGGTGTTCTGTTTTTTCTAATTTGATAATAATCAATGGTAAACTAACAATTTTAGATCTTAATTTTTCCATATTTTCTGTAGTTTTTTTTAAATCTAATTCTAATGTATCATTTAGTAATTTTCTTAATTTGTTTTCCAGATTTACGGTTAATTTAAAATCAACTGATTTCGATACTGAGATTCTCCAAACGAGTGAATAAAAAAATAAACGAATAATTAAATTGTCTTTTAATTCTTTGCAATTATTAAATTTATTAGCCTCGTTTTTAATTTTTTCTTTATTTAGATTGTTGTGTACTTTGTTTAAGAATGCATCTTCAATTGTTTTAAGCCTTTTCTCACAAGTTTTGCAAAAGATATTGTCTTCAACAAACATATTTTTTTGCGTATCTTTTTCACTTTCATGTAATTCTCTACCAATATTTTGCTCTATTTTTTCAGGAGGTACACTTCTACCAAAATATGGAAAGTTGAAAGGCTCATTGTCAATCTTGTAAATTATTTCATAATCTCTTCCTCTTCTTTCATTGTCAAATGCAGAAGCAATCAACCAAGCGGTTAACAAATGAGAGCCAGTCTCATTAGCTCCTGTTATGTTGCAAAGTTTACAACTTGGTAATGAATCTGGCATATCAAAAAAAGTATTGTATCTAATTCGTTTATATGTTTGAATTGTAGCTGTTACCCTAAATCAAAATTAATCTTTTTTTCAACTTTTCTAATTTTATTGTTGCACTACCTAAGCATATAAACACTTATAGCAGCAAAAATGCTGCTATAAGTTGTATTCATTAGACTTGTATTCTTCGTCTATCCGAATAATATCTGTGAAATTACAGTTACCTCCTAAAGACCCAGCAACAGCTTATCCGGTCGCCGTCCGCCCAGCAGCATCTGTTCGGGGTTTTCCAGCATCTGCTTAACGTTTACCAGAAATTCCACCGAGTCCTTGCCGTCGATAACGCGGTGGTCGTAGCTGAGGGCAATGTACATCATGGGCCTGATCTCCACCTTACCATTCACCGCCATGGGGCGTTCAACAATGTTGTGCATACCCAAAATGCCCGACTGTGGTGGGTTAATAATGGGGGTACTCATCATGGAGCCGTATATGCCTCCGTTGGTTATGGTGAAGGTTCCGCCCGTCATCTCCTCCAGAGTAATTTTTCCCGAACGGGCGCGGTCGGCCAGCTCGGCTATCCGATGTTCAATGTCGGCAATAGATAGGGTTTCGGCATTGCGAACCACCGGAACCATAAGCCCTTTAGGGGTTTGAACGGCAATGGCAATGTCGTAGTATCGAGGGGTAACAATCTCCTCACCGTCAATCATGGAGTTTACGGAAGGGTGCTGCTTAAGCGCCTCCACCACCGCCTTGGTGAAGAACGACATAAAGCCCAGCTTCACGCCAAACTTCTCCAGAAACTCCTTACCGTAGGTTTTACGCAGCTCCATCACCTGGCTCATGTCCACCTCGTTGAAGGTGGTGAGCATGGCTGTTTCATTCTTTACGGTCACCAGCCGTTGTGCCAGCTTGCGGCGGAGGGAGCTCATTCGGTTCCTATCCTCCTCGCGGGTGGCTTCCAGTGGTTGGGAAATAATGGTGTTTACTGTCTGGCTCAAACCCGATTTGGCCAGATCTACCTCGTGCTTGCCAATGCGCTTTAAACCGTTAATAATGTCTTTTACAGAAAGGCCTTCCTCCTCCATCACCTTGCGGGCAACCGGTGAGATTTTAACCTTGGATTCGGTGCTAGTTACCGGCTCCGAGGCAACTTTTGGCTCTACTTTTTTCTCGGGTGTTGCCGCTGGCTCTGCCTTTGGGGCAGGTGCAGCAGGCTTCACTGCGGGTGTGGTTCCGGCTGCCTCAGTGTCGATGGTGCAGGCAACGCTTCCCACCTTAATTGGCGTATTGGGCTTTGCTAAAATTTTGAGTTTTCCACCTTCTGCAGCAAGAAGGGGTAGGGTAGCCTTATCGCTCTCCACCTCCGCAATCTCCTGATCTTTCTCTACTGCCGCACCGTCCTCAACGAGCCAGCTGGCAATCTCCACCTCGGTGATGCTTTCGCCTGGACTGGGAATTTTTATCTCTACAACCATTATTTTGGATGATTAGAAGTTTTTACTTTGAAAGTTACAGGTGACGAGTTACAAAGTTACCCGTAACTTGTTACCTGTTACTCGTCATTCTTTCTCAAATATAACGTCTCTTTCTACCTTAACGTTCTTTCGGGCACTGCCAACCTTGCACTGCAAGCCGCAATACTTGTTCTTGAGTTCGCAATCGCATTTTCGGAAAACCTTTCCAATGATCTCCTCCTGCTCCAGAAAATGCAGCTTGCTCAGCCCTACAGCCGGACTACCGCTGGCTTGTCGGGTCACCGGTTTTATTTCTAGCCTAGGCAGTTGGCTATTTACAAAGTTCCAAGCACCCATGTTTTCCGGCTCCTCCTGAACCCACAAATACTGTATGGCGTTGGGGTAGCTGGCGAGCGCATTTAGCACCTGCTCCTTTGGGAATGGGTATAGCTGTTCAATCCTTATAATTGCAATGTCACGAGCTTCGTGCTGTTCCTTACGGGCAAGCAGATCGTAGTATATTTTGCCGGAGCAGAGGACCACGCGAAGCACGGATTCTGGGTCGGTGTTGGGGTCGTTAATTACCTCCTGAAATGCTCCAGTGCTAAGGTCGTGCATGGTAGACACGCACTTGGGATGTCGGAGCAGGCTCTTGGGCGTTAGCACCACCAGTGGTAGCGTAAACTCACGCTTCACCTGTCGGCGGAGAAGGTGGAACATATTGGCAGGAGTGGTTGGATTCACCACCTGCATGTTGTTGTGAGCACAGAGGGTTAAGAATCGCTCGAGTCTTGCGCTGGAGTGCTCCGGTCCTTGTCCTTCGTAGCCGTGGGGCAATAGTAAGGTAAGCCCGTTGAGGAGCCCCCACTTATCTTCTGCCGAGCTAATATACTGGTCGATAATTGGCTGTGCCACGTTATAGAAATCGCCAAACTGTGCCTCCCAGATGGTAAGACCGTTGGGAGAGCCTAGTGCATAGCCATACTCAAATCCCATTACTCCATATTCGGAGAGGTGTGAGTTGTATACGTGCACTGGCGCTTGGTTGTCGGCGATATGCTGTAGGGGAAAGTATTTCTCATCGGAGTCCTCCACGTTGAAGGCGGCATGGCGGTGGGAAAACGTTCCTCGCTCGGAGTCCTGACCGCTGAGACGAACGGGGTGTCCTTCGGCTGCGATGCTGGCATAGGCCAGCAGCTCTCCAATGGCCCAGTCGAGCTTGTTATTTTCCACCATCTGCTTGCGGTCGTCCAGCAACTTGGCCAATTTTTTAAAGAATGGCTTGCCATCGGGCAGCGTGTTTATTTTGCTGAAAAGTGCATGAAGGGTTTTTAACGGAACACCGGTGGTGGGAGAGGTGTTGAAGTCGGTGGCAACGGAGTGCCGGAATCCTTTCCAATCTTCCTCCAGAAAATGCTTAATTGTAACCTTCTTGAATGTTTTTGCCAACTCCAACTTGGCGTCCAAATCGTCATCATACTCCTTTTGAATCAGCTTCGCTTCATCGGCATTTATAATGCCCTCCTTCATTAGAAAGTTAGCGTAGATATCGCGAGGGTTGAGATGCTTGGCAATGGCGTCGTAGAGCGTAGGCTGGGTAAAACGAGGTTCGTCACCCTCGTTGTGGCCATACTTCCGGTAGCAGAGAATGTCGATAAATACATCGGTGTGGAATGTTTGTCTGTATTCAACCGCTAGTTTTATTGTATGGATAAGCGCTTCGGGATCGTCGCCGTTAACGTGAAAAACTGGCGACTGGGTTACCTTGGCTACATCGGTGCAGTAGGTGCTGCTGCGTGCATCGAGGTAGTTGGTGGTAAAGCCCACCTGATTGTTGATTACCAGATGGATGGTGCCACCAGTTGTGTAGCCTTTTAAATGGCTCATTTGAATGGTTTCGTACACCACACCTTGACCTGCCATAGCTGCATCACCATGAATAATGATGGGGGCAACCTTGTTAAAGTCTTTGCCGTAGCGGTGGTCGATTCGGGCACGGGCAATTCCTTCTGCCACCGGACCAACCATCTCCAAGTGCGACGGGTTGGGCAGCATGCTCAGGAAAACTTCTTTTCCCTTATCGGTGGTGATTTTGTTGTCGTAGCCGAGGTGGTATTTCACATCGCCGAGGGCAATGTTCTCGTCGTATCGCTCCCCCATAAATTCAGCAAATAGCTTTTCTGCCGGTTTTCGGAGTATATTGTTAAGAATGTTTAGTCTACCCCTGTGTGGCATGCCGATAATGAACTCCTGTATACCCAGCTCTGCACCATGTTCGATAACGGCATCGAGCGCTGGAACCAGCGCTTCGGCACCTTCGAGTGAAAATCGTTTCTGTCCCACAAATTTTTTGTGGATAAATTGCTCGAATCCAACGGCATGAACTAGGTGCCAGTACACATGCTTGCGCTCTTCCGGAGAATACTTGGTTAGGTTTTGGGTAGACTCCATTTTATACCGCAGCCACTCCACAACATCAGGTTTGCGGATGTAGGTATACTCCACACCAACCGATGCACAGTAGGTCTGCTCTAGATGGCTAACAATTTGACGTAGTGAGGCAGAACCAATGCCGATGGTTTTGCCTGCCTGAAAAACGGTATCGAGGTCTTCGCTAGATAAGCCAAAGTTGTCGATATCGAGGGTAGGAGAGTAGGTCCTTCTTTTTCTTACCGGGTTGGTTTGGGTGAAAAGATGTCCCCTCTTGCGGTAGCTATCGATGAGGTTGAGCACCTTGAACTCCTTGTCGAATTCACCCGAAGGATGGTCGCCGTAGGTGGTGCGAGCTAGCTCAAACCCCTTAAAAAAGGAGCGCCAACTCTCGTCCACGCTTTCTGGGTTGGAACGGTAGCGCTGGTAAAGCTCATCAATGGCTTCAATTTCAGAATTGCCTACAAATGAAAATTTATCCATACTGTTTTACTTTGATCGTGGTAAAGACTTCTCAGCCATGTAGCCGAAAAGTTTTTTGTGTTTAATGGCGTCCGAAACGTATTTGGGAACCATAGTCTCCCATTCGGGATCGTTTTGGCGTATTTTTTCCAACACCACATGAGGGTGTATGTGAAGCCACTCCTTTTTTGCCTTAGTTATTTCAAGAATTTTTCGGTTGGCCTTTAAGTAGAGGTAAAGAGGTGCAATATCATCGGGAAGTTTGAGATCGCCGGAATGAACCAATTCGCCGGTTTTCTCATTTAATTCTGGGTAAACGTACACTTTCGTATTTGCTGGAAAGAGCCGTCCAAAGGCTTCCAGTATTCCTCCTTTCAGGTCGGTGTAGTATTGCTTATCGAAAACCTTGCGAAAGGTGGGTATGCCAATTACAATGCGTAGCTTCTTTATTTTGAAGCAAGAGAAGTATGTTACCAACTTATAGTATTCGCGATAGTTGGAAATCATCACGTTTTGGCCCATGCCGTTGAGCAGGTTCACGCGGTCGAGAAAGTCGCGCTCGTCAATTTCCCCTTCGTTCAGCAGGTTGTTCAGCGTTATCTCGCAGAGCGATAGCGTGCTATCGCGTGAGTATTCCGGGTCGGATTTGAAAATGGCGTAGCTGGTTTTGAGCATGTCGAATCCAACGTAGGTGATGGGGCGAAAGAAACCTCTGAAAGCCAGTACGTTTTTCTTGTAGAGCATGTCCGATGGTTGTCGCACCTCGCCGTGTCGGTCAAATATGGTAGCAGTGGTCATGCCATTCTTCACCAGCTGCACTCCCAGCAGCTTATTGTCCACCCAGGTGAGGTCAGGTCCGCTCATGCGTATCATGGTTACCTCAATACGGTCGTTGTCGAGGTTGTCCATGAGCGATTGCAGAAAGGTGTTTGGCCTGTCGATGCTTTTAAAGCAAGCCCAGATAAGGTTTACGCCAAGCGTTCCCAGCGTGTATTGCTGAAGCAGTGGGTCGTTCTCCTGCAGGTTGACGTGTATTACCACCTCGTTGGCCCTGCCGCGCTCGTTCATCTCGAACCGAACACCCAGCCAACCGTGCCCTTGGTTGGTTTTGGCGAAGTTGATGGTCTCCACCGTATTGGCAAAGGCGAAGAAGCGGGTGTCGGGGCCGTGCTTATCCCCCAGTACGTCGATGAGCTCCGTGTATTCGTGATTGAGCATGCGGTGCAGCCGTTCCTCAGAAACGTAACGGTCGGGCAGGCCCTCGTTGTAGAGGTGATCGGAGAAGGTCTTGTCGTAGGCGGATATGCTTTTAGCAATGGTGCCCGAGGCTCCACCCGCCTGAAAGAATGCTCGAGCCACCTCCTGACCACCACCAATTTCGGCTAGTGTGCCGTAAATGGCATTATCCAGATTTATGCTGAGCGCCTTGCTCTTGGTGCTTTGAATTTCTCGTTCCATCGCTTTTGCCAGCTTTGCCTAAAGGTAGCAAACTTTGGCCAATGCTAGCCACTTTTTGCTTATTTCCTAAGGTAAACAAGCTTGTGGTGCAAAGGTTTTGGAAAATTGAAGAAATTGGGAGAAAAGGGAAAAGAAGATACAAGAAGGTATAGGAAGTTAGAAGAAGTTAGAAGAAGTAAAAGAAGTAAAAGAATGTGACCGTATGTAGGGACGAAATATTTTTCTCCTAAAATCATTCCAAGAACATACATAACCCACGGCTTCAGCCATGGGGATAAGGTCTCCTCTTGCGTGATCGATGCATGCTCAACAGTTGTTCAACGAAATGGAGATGCCATGCACCGCAATGGTTGAAGGGTTCTTCGCAGTATAGCCTTTATTTATAACTCTTTCAAAACTTGCCAACCTATCATTTTGTGGCCAACACAACCTATTGAAAAGTGATAGGGAAGGTAAATGCAACAGCAACTGGTTTTCCGTTTCGCATGCCAGCCTTCCATCTTGGTGATTCTGAAATTACCCGCAAAACCTCAGCATCCATATCTGGATTTACACTTTTTACAATCGTTGGGTTAATTACTTTCCCATCTTCATCCACAATAAATCGAACAAATACTTTCCCTTGGTACCCTAAGTCTAAACAATAGATCGGGAATTGAAGGTTTTGCTGAATATATTTCCTAAATTCGTTGTAATCTCCATTATTGAATGTGGGCATATCCTCAACAAGGAAATAAACTGTCCGGTTGCCATCATCTGGCCTAGGTTGGTCAATCTCTTCGTTACTCTCGTTGCTATTGTATACTGGAGGTAGTAGCGAAAAGGTCGATTCGTAGTCGAGCGTTTTAACAACAGCATTATCCTTGTCGTAGTATATCCATTTCCCACAGGGCCTATTGTTACGATAATATCCAATGGCTTCCAACTTACCTTTCTTGTTGAAAAACTGAAATTGTCCCTCGCGAATCGGGCTACCCGTTTTGTATGAGCCTATGAAAAGTGTTTTTCCATCATCTCCTACCACCTTTGTCCTTGTTAAAGTTGAGGCGGAGTCGGTTTTGTTTATTTCCTGAGCAGCTACGTTTAGTGTGAATAGTGAGATTACAAATACGAAAGGCAGGGTTAGATAGGTTTTCATTTTTTTTTTTGTAGGTTATGGTTTGAATATCGAAGATACAAGATTCTTGATTTTGGTAATGTCTTGTTGACCTTCTAGGAGGCTATGCAAAAGGAAACAACTTTATAATTTGAAAATTACTGGAAATGTAAAACGCACTTTAACGGGTTGTCCTTTTGACTTGCCAGGTTTCCATTTAGGTGAGTCGAGAACGAGTCTCAAAACTTCTGTGTCAAAGTCGGGATTAACGCCTTTAATTATTGAGGGATCAACCACGCTGCCATCTTTATCAACTGTAAATGAAACTATTACCTCACCTTCAATTCCAAGAAGTTGGCAGTAAGTTGGATAATGAAGATTGGTTTGGAGATAGCTATTGTATGCCATTGGCCCACCATTGTTGAATGTTGGCATCTCTTCAACAACAACAAGCTCTGGTTTGGTTTTCAGGCTGTCATTTGAGGATACGGGTTGCTTAACCTCAGCTTGACTTTTATTCTGATTTATTACGGTGAATGCGGAGGCATAGTTTATCGTCTTAATGACTTTGCCTCGGTTATTATAAAAAATCCAATTTCCACAAGGATTATCGTTTTGGTAGTGACCAACAACTTCAACTTTTCCATCACTGTTGAAAAATTGGAATTCTCCTTCACGAATTTGGCTATCTTTTTTATAAGAGCCAATGAAGAGCGATTTTCCATCCTTCCCAACTACCTTCTTACTTATAGTTATAGCTGAGGAGTCGGTGTTGTTGTTTTGAGCAACTGCGTTAAAGGTGAATAGTGAGATTACAAATACGAAAGGCAGGGTTAGATAGGTTTTCATCTTTTTTGGTAGGTTATGGTTTCAATACCAAAGTTATTAAAATTCTTTATTCATTGTTGCCCGATTTTCTTTTATCTATCCTATTGCACTTGATCTTAAGCGTTAGCAGATACGAATGAACCCATTTGCAATCCTTAATTTGAGGTTGAACCTGAATGGGTAAATCCATCTTTGAAGTTATTGATATGGTCATTCTTCTCTCTCCGTAATCGTTTGCGCACTTTTTGGCAGCATTGCCATTTCCAAAGAAATGCTGGCTTGCCCATTTTGCTACCTTTGCCCTTATCGAACTTTTTTCAACCTAAAATATTTACCATGCAAAGAGGAGCAAAACTGATTTTTACCTGGCTGGGAGCGATGGCAATGCTTTGGTCGGGTTCACTCAGCGCCAATGGCCATAAGCCACTGGCCATCTCTTCACCCTCGGGTGATCTAACGGTAGAGTTTATGCTGCTTGCCAAGGGTGAGCCGGCCTACCGTGTTGTTTATAAGGGAAAGCCTGTTGTGGAAACCTCCACCTTGGGCTTCGATTTTAAGGGGGCTCCTTCGCTGAAGGCGGGCTTTAAAATTACAGGGCAGCAGACACGCGAGTTTAACGAAACTTGGACAATGCCCTGGGGCGAGCAGCGGGAGGTGGTAAACCATTACCGGGAGTTGCGGGTTAACCTACAGGAACGTAGTGGGTTAAAACGACAAATGAATCTCGTGTTCCGTGTTTTCGATGATGGTTTGGGATTTCGCTATGAGTTTCCAAAGCAGCCAAATCTGAAGGAGATGGTGATTACCGATGAGAATACCCAGTTTCAACTTACCAGCAACCCCATGTGCTGGTGGCAGCCCGGAGACTGGGATAGCTACGAGCATCTCTACAGCACAACCCGCTTTAAGGATATTGACGTTGCTAAACGGTTGAAGGATGGCAATCTGGCCATCTCATCCATCAAGGATAATGCGGTGAATACGCCCATTACAATGAAAACCGATGATGGCGTTTACCTCAGCTTTCATGAGGCCGCCCTCTACAACTATCCCGGCATCACGCTACAAATTTTTCCCGATAAGTTGATGATGATGAGCAAGCTCGTTGGCACCGACTTTGGATACCGTGCCAAGGTTGCAGCACCGTTCAATACTCCATGGCGCACCATACAGGTTACAGATAGAGCAGGGGAGCTCATTGAGTCGAAGCTGCTGGTAAACCTCAACGATCCAAATAAGCTGGGCGATGTATCGTATGTGAAACCCACCAAATATGTGGGGATATGGTGGGGAATGCACCTGGGCATTGTTACCTGGGACATGGCCAGCGGCAGGCATGGTGCCACCACCGAAAACGCCAAGAAGCTAATTGACTTTGCGGCCAAGAATAACATTGGCGCCATATTGGTTGAGGGTTGGAATGAGGGCTGGGAAAAGTGGGGTAAGGTTGCCGACCGTGAGAGCACCTTTAGCTACGTTACTCCATACCCCGACTACGATCTTAAGGAGGTTGTACGCTATGGAAAGGAGAAGGGCGTTAACCTGATTATGCATCACGAGACTGCCGGCACGCCACGGGCCTATGAACGGCAGTTGGACACGGCCTATGCCCTCATGAAATCGTTGGATATCCATACGGTAAAGACCGGTTACGTTGGGAAGATTCTTCCGAATGGTGAATACCATCACGGGCAGTGGATGGTAAACCACTACCAAAAGGTGCTGGAAACCGCTGCAAAGTATGGTATTGCTGTAGATGCACACGAACCCATTATGGCAACGGGAATTCGCAGAACTTACCCCAACTTTATTTCCCGTGAAGGGCTGCGCGGTCAGGAGTTCAACGCCTGGGCAACCGATGGCGGAAACCCGCCGGAGCACCTCACCATTATTCCGTTTACACGGATGCTTGCCGGGCCCATCGATTACACACCGGGCATTTTCGACTTAAAGCTAAAGCCCTATAGGCCACATAATCAGGTTAACACTACGCTTGCGCAGCAGCTGGCCCTTTACGTTGTGATTTATAGCCCCGTGCAGATGGCAGCCGACCTGCCTCAGAACTATGAGCAGAATCCGGCATTCCAGTTTATTCGTGATGTGCCGGTGGATTGGGAAACCTCCAAGGTGCTGAATGGGGAGATTGGCCAATACGTTACCATTGCTCGGAAGGAGAGGGGCGGCGAGCGCTGGTTTGTGGGTAGCGTAACCAATGGCGATGCGCGAACGCTAACCATAAAGCTGGACTTTCTTGACCCCGGGAAGCATTACGTTGCCACCGTTTACGGCGATGGTGACGATGCCGATTGGGACAAGAATCCAACTGCATTTAAGATAGAGAACTTTAGCGTCGACAGCAGCTCAACGCTTACCCTAAAGCTGGCTCCCGGCGGCGGTGCTGCCATAGCCATTGTTCCTAAGAAGTAGTTTTGTGTGAATTTACATAGAAAGAAGGGAGGCGATTGCCTCCCTTCTTGTTTAATAAACTTTTTACCTTTTAAGGTATACCCACCCGGTATATCTTCCCGATTCTGGAACATTGAGAATGTACCAGTATGTTCCTTCGGTGAGCTTGTTGCCATTGCTATCGGTGCCATTCCAACTCCCATCGTACTGTTCCGAGCTGAATACTAAAATTTCGTTGCTATTGTATACACGTAACGTAGAGTTTGGCTTCAGGCCTTTGATTTCAAAGTAGTCATTAATGCCATCACCATTGGGGGTAAACACGTTGGGTATAATAACATCTTCTCTCACCATGGCTATCTTGAAAATTTCATTGAGAGGACATCGCCATTTGTCGTAGATGTCAACGGTATAGGTGGCTGAGTCTTTGGCTAAAAATGTTGGAACCTGACAGTCGCTACAGCTTAGGTCAGTGGTTGGATTCCATGTGTATCCATTGTAACTTTCGGAGGCAGTGAGCGGAATGTTAGTTGTAAAGTGAACCACTGTATCCAAGCGAACAATGTTGTTTTGCGTTACAATGGTGTCGCAGTCCCTAATGCGAATGTTGAACCGTGCCTTTGAGCTGCATTGGAAGCTGTCTACCATATCGGCCTCGTATAGAATTGGTGCTGTTACTGTAGCTGTTGGGTTTTTGCAGTTGGTGCAGCTTAATCCAGTTCCCGGCTGCCACAAGTATTGCCTACCAACCGGAAGCAAAAAGTTGAGGGTGGCCTGTGGATAGGTTACCGTATCTATTAGCACTGGTGGGTTGGATAGCGTGGAGCTGTCGCACCAGTTTGTCAACTTAAATCGCTCCTGCCACTGGCAATGGTAGCGGTCCATCATTGTGGCGGTGTATTCGGTATTCGTAAATATGCGGGCATTGGGGGATTGGCAGCTGCTGCAACTTAAACCGGCTGTGGGCGACCAACTGTAGGTTTCGGCATTTGACGCTTTTAGCCGGTTTGTGCTACCGGGGGTTACGAGGGTGTCCACCATTAGGCTATCCTTTGCCTTTACAATTGTATCGCAATCGCGAATCCGAATAATAAAATTTTCCTTTGCTTGGCAATTATAGATGTCGGTGTAGGAGGCGGTATAGGTGGTTGGACTATTGATTGTTGCCAATGGGTTGCTACAATAGTTGCAACTTAAGCCTTGCGTTGGACTCCAGGTGTAAGATGTACCATCTCCGGCATTTAATAGAATGGTGGCACCCGGGTAGGTTGTGGTATCGAGGGTTGTTTTTTCAGGCGGGCATAATTTGCGGAGCATGAACCGTTCCTTTCGCATGCAGCCGTATGAATCCATCAATACGGCGTTAAACTCAACGTCGTCGGTGGTGATTTTTACGGTGGCCTTTTGGCTGTATTTTCCGTTAATCACGTTGCTTTGAGGATACCACCAGTATAGGTCAGCTTCAGAAAGGGATGCCTCCACATCCACCGGTTGGCCGGGATACACCAGCGTGTCGAGCATAAGCACATCGGGATTTTTGGTTATGGTATCGCAGTTAACCGCCAAGCATTTGTGGGGCATAACCTCCGGGGTATCGATGGGGTAGGTGGTGAAGTTGCCAAGTTGGCCATAAGTGTTTCCACCCCATCGCCAAATATTATCATTAGAATCTAGGATATACGTCGACTCTATATCGCTCGAACACGAAGTTACTTCGGCTATGTTTTTAATAGACTTTATAGTGTCGATAAATTCTTCCCCATAAGAACTAGCAGTACGAAGAAGTGTCCCATTTTTAGTTAGTGCATAAAGGTACTTATCAGTAGGTGAGTTGCTTCTAAATATCTTTTTTATTTCAGATATTTTCATCTTTTCTGGATAATTATAGAATGAATATCCCCAACCCCATACTGTGCTGTCATCTTTTAACGCCCAGCAATTATCCAATCCTGCAGCAACATCAACTACGTTGGAAAGTGAAAATACCTGCTGAGGGCTGAAAATTTGGTCGTATGGATAGCTAATTAGGTTGCCATTTCCTTCAAAATTAGACGAACCCCAAGTCCAAACGGTTCCATCCTCACAGAGTGCAACAACACCAAGCAATCCACCCACCACCTTTTTAACCCTTGGCAAATCCATTCGCTCAAGGGTGTCGGTGTAGCCCCACCAGACGTTACTTTTGTGGTCGGCATCTCCCCACATCCAAAGGGAGCCATCGCTACGTAGCGCACTATAGAAGTTGCCACCATTTGATTGAGTTCCGGAGCTAATTGACACAACGCTATCGATGTCAATTCTTTTTAACATGTATTTACAATTTTGTACCCACTGCCAAACGGTGCCATCTGCCAACAGCGCAATGGAACCAAGTGCATTTACTGCAACAACATTATGCAGCCCTTTTACCTTGACGGGTATGTGTCTATCAAGAGAAGAAGTACCATCTCCAAGTTGAAAACAAACATTGTAACCTATGGCTGAAATGGTGCTATCCGGGCATATATACAGAACGCAACTGTACCCATTACTAATTCTCTGTGCATGAATATTTGTAGAACCAAATGCAAATAGTATAGCGAATAGTAGCTTGGCTAATATGCTGTGTCTATGTATCTTCATCATCTTCCACTATTTTTGTTCTTAAGGGCTGCTACGTCCACTCGCAGGGAGATGTTGTGGCTACCCATGTAGGTATTGGTAAACCCGCTTGTGCTAACCGCGTAGGCGTAGCTGAGCTGTAGCCCTGTGCTAAGCTGCATGGCAATACCGGTCTCCATAGACCTATTGGTTTTGTAGGAGAGGAGCAGCCAATATTTGCTGAGGTAGTAGAGTTTGGCGTTTATGTCGGTGGTAATTTCGCCTAACCCATCTCGGGTTACCAATATGGAGGGCTCAACAGCCATTTGCCCACTAACGGTAAGCTTGTAACCTCCACATACAACCATGTTAGGTGTAGTGGTGGTGTGGTCCATGGTCCGATTAATGTTTATCAATCCGTTGATTGATATGCCTGCAAAAAACTTCCGGTTGTAGAACAGCAGGCCAACGTTGGCGTCGGATACTATTTCGGAGGTGGAGGTGTATAGCGAAGGGTCGTTGGCTTCCACTGGCTTAAATTCGCTGGTGTTGAGCCCATGCTGCGCTACTACTCCCGAAATTCCAAACGATAGCTGCCCCCGTCGCATTGGGATGTGGTAGGCGTAGGCCAAAAGTGCACCGGTGTGTCGCAGTGGACCATCGGTTTCATTGAAAATGGTAAAGCCTAACCCAACCCGGTTAATAAAGCTGCCGTGGGGTTGGTATACGTAGTTGTTCTTGTCGTAGTATTCCTTTTTTCCAAGTCTTATGCTGTTGCTCAGAATCTGGCTCGAGGGAGAACCACTAATGCCTAGCCACTTTTTGGTGGCCGTTATTTGAGATACGAAGTTACCATCGAATCCTGCCGCGGCGGAGTTTAAGTTGTATAAGCTGTTGAACATGTAGTCCTGATATAAACTTAATTCCTGGGCGGGAAGTGAAATGCTGACAATAGCTATAAGTAACGTGTATATTACCTTTTTAAGCATGCAGATGAGGCAGGTTTTGGCTTTTGTGTTTTGGTGTTTGGTATACGAAAGTAGTAAATTATATCAAAGTGTGATTAACCGGAATATATTTTTTCTGTTTTTATTAAGTTCAAGTTTGCAAGCATTAATCCCTATTGGTTTGAAATGAATGTTGCCCTTATCGGCCTTAACCTGATCAACATATTTGGATTTCTTCTCTTACGTTTATGATTGCAATACCAAATGAGATGGGCGGTTAAACAGCACTTAACGGTTTGGTGAAACTTGCTACAACTTATCTTTCAAATACTTCGCCGTGTATGACTCCTTGCAGCTGATTAGTTTTTCCGGTGTTCCGGCAAATACCAAGCTGCCGCCATCTTTTCCTCCTTCTGGGCCTAAGTCGATAACGTAGTCGGCGCACTTGATAACCTCAAGGTTGTGCTCCACCACAATCAGGCTGTGGCCATTTTCCACCAAGGCGTTAAAGGAGTCGAGTAGCTTGCGAATGTCGTGAAAGTGCAGTCCGGTGGTTGGCTCATCAAAGATGAATAGAAAAGGTCCGCCAACATTCTCCTTTCCGAGAAAGGATGCCAGCTTTACCCGTTGGCTCTCTCCACCTGAAAGTGTGCTGCTACTTTGCCCAAGGCGAACATATCCCAATCCGACATCCTGAAGCGGTTTTAACTTTTCGGCAATCTTCCGTTCGGTGTTGCCCTTTTGCGCACCAAAGAGTTCGATGGCTTGGTCCACCGTTAGCTCCAAAATATCAAAAATGGAGAGCCCTTTGTATTTTACCTCCAGCACATCATCCTTGAACCGCTTACCGTGGCAACTTTCGCACACCAGCGTTACGTCGGCCATAAACTGCATCTCCACCTTGATGATTCCTTCACCCTGGCACTCTTCGCATCGTCCTCCCTCCATGTTGAATGAGAAATGAGATGGTTTGAGTGTATTGGCCTTGGCAAGTGGTTGGTCGGAAAAGAGTTTTCGGATCTCCTCGTAAGCCTTAATGTAGGTCACCGGGTTGGAGCGAGTGCTTTTGCCAATGGGATTTTGATCCACCATTTCAACCCCCTTTAACCGATGGTAATCGCCCGAAACGCTTCCATGACGACCCGCCTTTTCGCCGTATCCATTTACAAGTTTACTTATGGATGGGTAGAGGATTGTCTTTACCAACGTGCTCTTGCCAGAGCCGCTTACTCCGGTAACCACCGTAAGTGTATTCAGCGGAAACTTAACATCGATGCCTTTAAGGTTATTTTCACGGGCATTCTTAACCTCGATAAATGAGGCCGATTTTCGGCGAATGGTTGGAACAGGGATTTTTTCAACGCCGGTAAGATATTGGGCAGTGAGGCTATTTTGGGCTTCCTCTAGTTCATCGATTTTTCCCTGAAAAATAATTTCACCTCCGTGCTGTCCGGCATGGGGTCCAACGTCGATTATTTGGTCGGCTGCACGCATAATCTCCTCGTCGTGCTCCACCACCACCACGGTGTTGCCCAACTTTTTTAGGTTTTGCAGCACGTTGATGAGCAATCCTGTATCGCGGGAATGAAGGCCAATGCTTGGTTCGTCTAGTATGTAGAGCGATCCCACCAAGCTACTTCCCAACGAGGTGGCTAGGTTGATGCGTTGACTCTCGCCTCCAGATAGGGTTGCTGAAAGACGATTAAGCGTAAGGTAACCAAGCCCAACATCCAGTAGAAATCTAAGTCTGTTGGTTATTTCGGCCAGAATTCGCCCGGCTACCTTTTCGTCGTGTTCGGAAAGCTTCAGATTGCTGAAAATGGGTAGCAGCTCGTCGATGGGCTGTAGCACTAAGTCGGCAATATTATAGCCCCCAATTTTTACATATCCGGCTTCTGGACGTAGTCGGGAACCCTTACAAACAGGACAGGTGGTTTTGCCCATGTAGCGCGACAGCATTACGCGATACTGTATTTTATACTTTTTCTCCTCGAGATATGCAAAGAAGTCGTCGATGCCATCCAACCCTTTGGCTCCATGCCACAGGAGGTTTGTATCTTCTTCGCTTAGTTGGTCGTAGGGGCGGTGAATGGGGAAACCAGTTTTAGCCGACTGCTTAATGAACTGATCCTTGTAGGCTTGCATGGTTTCGGTTTTCCATGGAGCAATCGCATCTTCATACACCGATCGGCTGCGATCGGGGATCACCAAATCCTCGTCAATGCCTATAACCCTTCCGTAGCCTTCACACTTGGGACAGGCACCCAGCGGGCTGTTGAAACTGAACAGGTGGACCGATGGCTCCTCAAAGGCTACGCCATCCTCCTCAAAACGGTTCGAAAATAGAGTCGATCTTGGCTTCTCTGGATCAAGATAACTCTTTACCAAGCAGCTACCATTGCTTTCGGAGAATGCTGTTTGAACAGAATCGGCGCAGCGCCCAGCAAAGTCAACCTCGTCGCTAACGGCTAGGCGGTCTACAACAAGATTCACTAGGCATGTCTTTGGTAATTTTGCCTCACCTGCAATTAGTTCTTCAACTTGGAAAACTTGATCACATGCCTCAATACGGGTTATGCCGGATTGCAGCAAGGTAAGCAGCTTGTCGGTAGTTGGCGCCTTTCCCTCACCTTGATACGGTGCCAGCACCATTACGCGAGTTTCTAATGGGAAGCCGCTGATGAAGTCCACCACGTCGGTAACCGAATGACGCCTTATTTCCTTGCCAGTTACGGGTGAGAAGGTGTGACCAATCCTAGCGTATAGTAATTTTAGGTAATCGTAAATTTCGGTAGAGGTACCAACGGTAGAGCGAGGGTTTCGTGTGTTAACCTTTTGTTCGATGGCAATGGCAGGAGGTATACCCTCAATTGCATCCACTTCCGGCTTGCTAATTCTGCCCAAAAACTGGCGTGCATACGACGAAAGGCTCTCTACATAACGTCGTTGCCCTTCGGCATAGAGCGTGTCGAAAACCAATGAAGACTTGCCCGATCCGGATAGGCCGGTAACCACGACAAGCTCGTTCCTTGGAATGTTTATGGATACGTTTTTAAGATTGTGAACTCTGGCGCCACGAATGACAATATGCTGTGATTTGTTTTGGCTCGACATGGTTTTAAAATAATCGGTAAAGGTAACAGTTTTTCTTCATTATAGTTGTGTGTAAGAGCCTCCCACGCCACGGTGCTTGGCCACAACCCAATTGGAAGTTTCTTTTTTTGAGCCTGTAACATTTTAGTTGTATTGGTCGTCTTTTAATCAGTTTTGTATTGCAGAATAAAAAAAGTTTATATATTTGAACCACGAAAACTAACCTAAAACAACGACTTGCCTATAGAAAACATTCTACACTGAACCAAAGTACATGGAGGTAGAATTGGAAAATTTAATTATTTCTGATCAGGAACTGGTTAGGCAGTTCGTTGATGGTAGCCATTCAGCATTTGAGGCACTTCTGAATAGGCACAAGCAAAAAGTTTACTCCTACATTATGATGGCCGTGAGGGATCAGGCTCTGGCTGATGATATATTTCAGGAAACGTTCATAAAAGTTGTTCGTTCCCTGCGGGAAGGGCGCTATTTTGAAAACGGAAAATTTATTTCTTGGGTTATTCGCATTGCTCATAACCTAGTTATTGACCATTTTAGACGCATGAAGCAGCTGGGAACCACCAATGCTGGCTCATTTGAGTGGGACGTGTTCAACTCTCCTCAATACTCCGACAGCAACGTGGAGCAAGAAATTATTCAAAGCCAAATTCTCAGCGACGTCAGAACACTCATCGACTTTCTTCCAGAGGAGCAGCGTGAGGTGGTAATCATGCGCCACTACATGGACTTAAGCTTTAAGGAGATTGCCGAGATTACCGACGTGAGTATTAATACAGCATTGGGGCGAATGCGATATGCACTAATAAACCTTCGCAAGTTGGTGGCCGAAAAGCAAATTGTGCTGACCCACTAAGCATTACCATTCTACCTTTCATAATCTTAAACCCCAAGGCTGCTGAGGCTTGGGGTTTTTGTTGCTATAAAGTGCGGTAACGCCACAAAAAAAAGGTGCTAATTAAAATATTCTGATTGGTAGATTCGTTTCATATAATAATCGCACGTATTGGCCTATGAAAAAATATTCTACACTACTTATCATGTATGAACACCTGCCCATAAACAATGCTGACTCATCGGAGCCTAATCCACGATTTCTTGCCAAGGTGGATGCGGAATTAGCCAATCTTCTCGGACCAAAATTGGAACTAAAAGATCCTTCGGATGAGCTGGTGGAGAGAATTCTCCGGGTTGCTCAGAAAATAGATTAATTTTTCGCTTTGCACTTAATCGCTTTGAGCGTATTCTCCCCACAACTTGCTGGGCGGGGCTTCAAAGTATTTGCATGAAACCTTTTTGTGAGGTTTTCTTGATTATGTTATCGGGTAAATTGCTGTTGAAGCAACTATTCGTTTTTTGGTATTTGTGGGTTTGAAGTTCCAGATGGGTTGCTACCTTTGTAGAAACGAAAGTCAGTGGTAACCTATCTCCTACGACGAATCTCGAGCAGCATTGCCATCCTTTTTGGAGTGGTTACCCTTCTTTTTATGCTCTTTAGCCTAGTGCCGGGCGATGCCTCCCGAATGCTTGCCGGCCAGCGGTCCGATAAAAAATCCATTGAGCTAATCCGTAAAGATTTGGGATTGGATCAGCCAAAAATGGTTCAATACCTCGGGTTTTTGAACGATCTTTCACCAGTCTCCTTTCATAGCGCTAACCCTACCAGCTTCTTTTTCTTCGATACCACAAAGTATGGCAAATGGCATGGGTTTAGAGTTGGACGAACTATTGTGGCCTTTAAGGCACCCTACCTCAGAAGAAGCTACCAAAGTCAAAAGCCCGTTTCTGAGATTATTGGCGAAACTCTCCCCAATACCCTTGTGCTGGCCTTTACCTCCATGCTGTTTGCAAGCGTGCTTGGAATCTTTTTGGGATTGGTGTGTGGCCTTAAAAAGGATAGCTGGTTCGATCGAAGTGCATTGGTAATCACCTCCTTTGGAATGTCGTTGCCGTCGTTTTTTGCTGCCATCCTTATTGCTTGGCTTTTTGCTTTTAAGCTGCACCACCTTACTGGCTTGCCGCTAACAGGCAACCTCTGGGAGATAGACGATCTTGGCAACGGACCTTTTCTACGGCTCCAAAACTTAATACTCCCCTCTTTAACGCTCGGAATTAGACCCCTCTCGGTGGTTACCCAGCTTACCCGCAGCTCCATTCTCGACGTGCTTTCACAGGACTATATCCGCACGGCAAAGGCAAAGGGCTTGTCAACATGGAATGTTATTTACCGTCATGGCTTGAAGAACTCATTAAACCCTGTAATCACAGGAATTTCCGGATGGTTTGCCTCCATGATGGCGGGGGTTATTTTTGTTGAGTATATTTTTGGATGGAAGGGGTTGGGCTACGTGGTGGTAGATGCCCTAAATTCCTATGATATGCCCGTGGTGGCCGGTTGTGTGCTCACCATCTCCATCATCTTTATTGTTGTTAACTTAATGGTTGACTTTGCCTATACGCTTATTGACCCACGGGTGGAGTTGCGGTAGTCGAGTGTTTTTTCCTCATCTTGAAATATTCTTCAGCGAATTATTTGTATTTCCGTTAACGTTTGTGTCGAATCTGCTTGGTATACCTAAAAGAAATATTGGTATTGCATTGTTTTTTTTCGGTAACTTTGGAACATAAAACAAAGAGCCATGAGAAAACAAATTGCTGCCGGAAATTGGAAGATGAACACGTTGCCTGATGAGGGTGAAAATCTTGTGATTGAAATAGTTGAAAAATCGCAGGAGGTCGATCCAAACGTTGAACTTATTGTTTGCCCCCCCTTTACACATCTCGCTAACTTGTTACGTAGAACTCGCGACTCTCGAGTTATGGTTGGTGCCCAAAATTGCTTTTGGGAAACTTCAGGTGCCTATACCGGTGAGGTTTCAGTTGACATGCTAAAGGAACTGGGCGTTACCCACGTTATTATTGGTCATTCCGAACGTCGTGAATATTTTACCGAATCGGATGAGATTCTTCTGAAAAAGGTGCGGCTAGTGTTACATGCGGGGTTGACACCAATTTTCTGTATTGGCGAAAGGCTCGAGGACCGTGAGCGCAGCAATCAGTTCGATGTGGTGAAGCATCAAATGGCCAACGTTATTTTTATGCTCTCGGAATCGGAAATCAAGAAGGTGGTGATTGCCTATGAGCCAGTTTGGGCCATTGGAACCGGTAGAACAGCCACTCCAGAACAGGCTCAGAAAATGCATGCTTTCATTCGCGAGGCGATAACCGTAAGCTTCAACGCGAAGGTTTCAAGCACAATTCCAATTCTTTATGGTGGAAGTGTAAAGGGTGCGAACGCAAAAGAGATATTCTCCATGCCCGATGTGGATGGCGGCCTAATTGGTGGTGCCTCGCTTTCGGCAGCTGAGTTTATCCAGATAGCAAAGTCGTTTTAAATACGCTGCATGAAGTATATCGAGTTAAGCTGTACCATCGACAGCCCTTCATACGATATTTTTGATATTCTTGTAGCCGAGCTCGCTGAACTTGGCTACGACTCTTTTGATGTGGAGGCAAATACTTTAAAAGCCTATATTCCTGCCGCTAACTTCATTGAAAGGGAGACGTTACAGATAGTGGGGCGGTATGTAAACGATGAGTCTGCAAGCTGGGGATGGGCCGAAATGGCCGACAAAAATTGGAACGCGGTGTGGGAATCGAACTTCGAGCCAATTGTTGTTGACAACCGTTGTACCGTAAGGGCACCGTTTCATATGGACTTGCCACCAACCGACTACGAGATTGTAATCGAGCCAAAGATGTCGTTTGGAACAGGTCACCACGCTACCACCTACCAAATGGTTGAGTTTTTGCTCGAAAGTGAGGTTGAGGGTGCTCGGGTGCTCGACATGGGTTGTGGTACCGGTATTCTTGCCATTTTAGCCGCCATGAAAGGCGCCGCTAGGGTAGTGGCTATCGATAACGATGAGTGGGCCTTTTCCAATGCCGTGGAAAATGTGGAGCGAAATGTTCCAACGAAAGTTGAGGTATTTCTTGGGGATGCATCTTTGTTAGGTAGCGAAAAATTCGACCTGATTTTGGCCAACATCAACCGGAATATTCTTCTTGCCGACATGGCTCGCTATGTGGAGGTTTTGGTTGCTGGTGGAACACTTTTCTTAAGTGGCATTCTTCCTGAAGATATCGACATTGTTACCGAAAGTGCGCTGAGTTTAGGATTGTTGTCCCTCCAGGTAAAGACCCGTAATGGATGGGCGGCCCTATCATTTAAAAAATAAGGTCATGGCATTTTCCAAAAAGGCGAAGCTGATTCTTTTTGTTGTGGCGCTCATTGCCACAATTTTTCTGGTTAAGGCCGAACGAACTGGGTTCGACAAGTTTTCCAATGATCCCGCATCGTTTTGCCCCGAGTTGCTCACCTATTTTGGAAAGGATCTTCAGCCAGATGATAAAAAGAATCTTGAGGATTTTGTAACTTTTTGGAACACTGGAACCTACCTTACCGACGAGGAGAAGAACCAGGTAATTTCCTTAGCCAACAATTTGTTGGAGAGAAAGGTGTTGGCCATCCCTCACATGTCTGGCTTTCTCCATTCGATTCTCATGTTCGGAAAATCAAACCATGCCAAGGATAGCTTCGATGCTTGGTTGAAAGGATTATCCACCGTTAGTGAGGTTGTTTCAGCCAGCCCTTCGCAGCTGTATCATCTTTTTTTGAACACTCAGGTGCTACTCGATTCTTCTAACGTAATCTACAAAACACTTGGGCATTCCTGGGCGGTTTTTCCTCGTGAATTTAAGTTTGCCTCAGGCCCGGCTTTGGTTGCCAAAGTTTCGAAATCCACACTCCTATGTAAGACAAGGGTCGATACCATTCAGGTGAAAGAAACGGTAGGGAGTCTCAACCTATTAACCGGGATTTGGAGCGGCAGGGGGGGAACGGTTACTTGGGAGAAAAATGGCTATGCCGCTAATGAGGTATATGCCAAGCTGCAACGATATACCGTATTGTTCGATCAAGATGGGTTCAAGGCCGATACGGTTGCCTATTTCAATAAAACCTATTTTCGATCGAGCCTTGAAGGCGAACTTTCAATGAAGATTGAGAATGGAATTGCCGGCGACATAATGACCTATCCGCGATTTAAAACATACCAGCAGCGCTACTCCATCTCCAACCTATACAATAATGTTGACTTTGATGGCGGTATTGAGGTTAAGGGTGCTCGCTTGCTGGGTATTGGTTCGCGAGAGAATCCTGCTGAGGTGATTTTTAAGAGGGTAAATAGTGAGGGAAGGACCTACGATTTTATTAAGGCTGTAACTCGGTCGGTGATTATGAAGAAAGCCGAATTGAGGGCTACCAACGCGCAGGTCACCGTTAGCCTCAATGGTGACTCCCTTTTTCACTCCAACATTGATCTGCTTTACAATGACTCGAAAAAGGAGGCCATGCTTGTCCCCAACAACTTGATGCTCTCCAACAGCCCATACTACGATTCCTACCATAAGCTTTCTATTTCAACAGATCAAATAGAATGGAAGATCGGGAGCAACTCACTAGTGATTTCAGGTGGCTACGGCGCTACTCTTAATAGGGCAAACTTTGAATCGGAAAACTTTTTTAACATCGATTACTTCGATAACCTCATGGGCCGCGACCAGCAGCATCCAGTATTTGCACTGCGCAACTTTGCTCATAGGATGGGTAAAAAGCCACTGACCGCCCAGGCGTTTGCCGTTTTCCTTCATAAAAACATAACTGAAACAAAGATGCTGCTCATGCAGATTGCCCAAATGGGCTATATCTTTTACGATATTGAAAATGAAGAGATTACTTTAACTCCCAAGTTGCGTGAAGCACTTAAGGCCCGTGCGGGACAGATTGACTATGATGTAATTCGGTTTGCCTCCCAAACCAACGGTTCAACCCCAAACGCTACCATCGACCTAAATAGCCTCGATATGAAGATTTCGGGGGTGACCAATATTTCAGTTAGCGATTCACAAAATGTTTACATTGCTCCCCGAGGAGGTGTGATTGTTATGAAGAAAAACCGAAACTTTTCCTTTGATGGGCAAGTGCAGGCCGGATTCTTTACCTTCTTTGGCAATGGGTTTACTTTTAACTATGACGATTTTAAGTTTGAACTCAACAAGGTTGATTCTCTAAATATTGACATTAGAACCAATACACGCGATGCTTTGGGCCGCAGAATGCTTGCGCGCGTGGGCAACACCCTTGAATCTATCTCAGGAAACTTGCTTATTGATCAGCCGAATAATAAGTCTGGATTGAAGTTTAATCCTCAGTACCCAATCTTTCAGAGCACCAAGGAGTCCTACGTTTACTATGATGCTCCAACGATATTCAATGGAGTTTATAATCGGAAGAAGTTTTTTTTCCGACTATACCCATACACCATCGATAGCCTCAATCAGTTTGAAAAAACCGACCTGAAGTTTACTGGCCAATTTGAGTCGGACGATATTTTTCCACCATTTGAGGAGACGTTGGTGGTTCGCCCCGACAACTCACTTGGTTTTGTTCACATCACACCTTCCGAAGGGCTTAGGGCTTACAAGGGGAAGGGTGTATTTTATGAGAAATTAGACATGAGCAATCAGGGGCTGATAGGGAAGGGTGCCCTCACTTACCTTACCTCCCGCACAACCTCTCCCGGATTCTTCTTCTTCCCAGATTCGATGGTGGCAATCACCCATCAGTTTTCACTGGACGAACAACTTTCGGGTATTCAGTTCCCTCAGGTTACCGGTGTGGGTAACAAGCAGAAGTGGTATCCACGGAAGGATACCATGCTTATATACAATGGCGAAAAGCCATTTACCATGTTCGATGGCATGAGCACGCTCACAGGTGATTTGGTCCTCACCCCGATAGGCCTCATCGGTAACGGAACCACCAAGGTTGAAAATGGCCAGCTTGTTGCCAAAAGGTATGCATACGATGCCCGAAAGTTTAAGAGTGATACTACCGATATTAGCATATTTAACCGTGAGCAGGCTTTGGCCTTTACTGCCGATAGCGTAAAGGCAACTGTCGATATGGATAAGCGTGAAGGACGCTTCAGCAAAAATGGAGCCTTTATACAAGCTTCACTGCCGGAGGCAAAGTATACCTCCTTTTTGGATGAGTTGGTTTGGCACATGAACAGCTACGAGCTGTCCATGACCGCCACTCGGCCCATGCCGCTTGAAAAGATCAATATTGTTAAGCGAAATCAAGTAACTCCGAACGATACGGTCTCTACTGGTGCTCTCTTTGTGTCGAATAGGGCCGATCAGGACACCCTTAACTTTGTAGCCCCCATGGCTACCTACAGCATCGATTCGGCTACTATCGCGGCCGAAAAGGTGAAGTATCTGCTCGTGGCCGATGCACAGATAATGCTTGGCGAGGGGCTTGTTAATGTGAAAAGGGGCGGCCTGCTTACCCCTTTCCATAAGGGCGAGATATTTGTTGACAGGCATAGCCACTTCCATCGTATTTACGATGCCGACGTTTCCGTAATTAGAGGAAAGGATTACAAAGCTAGTGGTAAATACGACTACATTGATGCGGATAAGAATGTGGAAACCATTCTTTTTCAGGATGTGAACGTTGACAAATCGAAGATTGAGACATACGCCAAGGCCACCCTTACCGAGCCCGATAGCTTTAAACTGAGTCCACACTTCGACTTTATTGGATCGGTGGATCTTCGTGGACAGAACCACTATCTTGTGTTTTCGGGTGGGGTAAGACCAATACAAGATTGCCCTGGAATTGTTAAAAGTTGGCTTAGGTTCAAAACTCAAATTGATCCCGATAGCGTTGTTATCCCATTCGGAGAGCCGGTGTTCGACGTAAACCAGTCGCTTTTGTACACCGGAACCTATCTTGCATCCGATTCGGTGCATATCTTCCCGGGATTTCTTAGCTATCACAAGTTTTTCATGGGTGAGCCTTTGATTACAGCCTCTGGCTATCTTTACTACATGAAGAAACAGAGCCGGTTTGTGGTCTCTTCTCCCGAGATGTATGGCCATGCCGACAGCACCGGGAATGTAATTACCCTGAACAAGGACTTTTGTATGCTGACAGGACAGGGGAAGTTGAGTTTGGCATCGAAGTTTGGCAGAATGGAGGTGGCGATGGCCGGAACTCATGCCTACAATTTGGAAACCAACAAGGCCAAGTTGGAAGGAATTATGACCATGGAGTTCTACTTTAATCAACCGGCTTTGCAGGCACTGGCCGCTGACCTAAATGCAACGGAGGGGCTTAACCCGGTGGACATGTCGCGCAAGTCATTTGTTTTGGGCCTCCAGAATTTTGTGGGTTATAAGGAGTCGCAGGTACTCCTCAACGAAATAAACCTCTACGGCAAGGTTACCACCATCCCTGAGGCCTTAAACCACACCATTGTGCTTACCGATCTTACCCTTGAATGGAATCAGGATACCAAGTCTTTCGTATCCAAGGGTGATATTGGAATCGGCATGGTGGGCGGTGTGCAGGTGCACAAAAGGGTAAAGGGATATGTGGAGATAACAAAGCGACGCTCCGGCGACCTTTTCACCCTTTACATTGAACCAGCGGAGGGCAAATACTACCTCTTCTCCTATATTCGTGGGACAATGCATACCACCGGTTATTCCGATGCTTTTGTGGTGCCAATTAGGAATGAGAAGTCAGGACAGCGAACCCAAAAGGGTAAGCGTGGAATGCCCCACTACAACTACGTGCTAACCGATAGGAATGTGCTGGGTGCAGCCCGTACGCGTTTTGCTGAAATTCAGCAGGGTGAGGCTCCTGCTAGTCAACCTTCAGGGGAGTAGCCAACAATCTGTCGTCTGGGCCATTCGCCAACTTCTAGGTCTTTAAGCTTATCGCCATCAATGGTGAGGCGTACTGCTGTTCGTACAAGATGAAACCCAGAAAAGCCTGCTGCACCCGGGTTTACAAACAGGAGGTCGTTCTTCTTGTCGTAGATAACCTTGAGGATATGGGAATGCCCCGCCAGAAATATTTTTGGCTTATGCTGCGCTATTAGCTCGCGCGCCTCGGGGGTGTAGCGTCCCGGATAACCACCAATGTGCAGGAAAAGAGTTTTTACTTTCTCTACCTGAAATGACTGGAACAGGGGGTGATCAATTCGAATGTTTTGCCCATCGATATTGCCATACACGGCAAATACCGGAGCAATTTTTTGTAGCTGGTTAATAACCTCCGGTGACCCAACGTCACCGCAGTGCCAAATTTGATCGCAGCTCTCTAAGAACTTGAGCACCTTGTCGTCCACCTGTCCATGCGTGTCCGATAGAATTCCTACCTTAACCATTCGTAATGTTTAGCTAAATTTGTGGCAAGATAACCAATTATCACCATGCATATTTTTTACACCAATCAGATTGTGGGCGATATTGCGACCCTTTCCGAAGAGGAGTCAATCCACTGTGCCCGGGTGCTACGGCTCAACCGTGGCGATAGGGTTAACCTTATCGACGGTGCAGGTGGGTTCTACCTTGGGGAGGTTACCGAGGCCCATCCCAAGCATAGCACGGTAGCTATTGTAGAAACAACCATCGAATATGGCAGGCGACCCTATTCGCTGCATGTGGCCATTGCTCCCACAAAGAACATCGACCGGTATGAGTGGTTTCTGGAGAAGGCGGTGGAGATTGGAATCGACGAAATTACGCCGCTGCTGTGCGACCGTTCCGAGCGCAAGGATGTTAAGCTCGATCGTAGCTTCCGTGTGGTGCTGGCTGCCGCCAAACAGTCGATGCATGCTTACCTGCCCAAGGTTAACCCCATGACCCCATTTAAGCAGCTTATGGCCATGGAGCACAATGGGAGCAGAGCCATTGCTTACTGCGAGGGCGACGCCAGACCGTTGCTTCACCACTGGCTCAGCCCCGGTGCATCGTGTACCGTGCTTGTAGGACCCGAAGGCGACTTTTCTCCCGCTGAGGTTGAGCTGGCCTTTGGTAAGGATTTTACCGCCGTAAGCCTAGGCAATAGCCGCCTACGAACCGAAACTGCCGGGGTGATGGCTGCCGCTGCGCTGAGTTTGTTGAATTGTTAAGGAAAGAAAATTCAGAAGTTAGACGGAAGTTATACAGGAGTTAAAAGAATGGGAAGAAGTTAAACGGAGTTAGAAGAAGTCGTAGCGAAAATTCTGTCATTGACGGATAATGGCAAGGAGTCAAAGAATTTATAAGGAGTTAGAGAATTCAAAGAATTCAACCGATTTTATCCGTATACCATGATGAAACCCTAAACGGGTTTAATGTTATAGCCATGGGCGTTAGCCCATGGAATGGAAGCCCTCAAAAACGAACGGTGCACGTTCCAACGTTTTGCAATAAGGCATACCGTATTATGCACCACAATAGCAAATAGATGTTAGATGAAATGGTTTGCACAATTTTGCGTCTTATATGTATTCAACGTATAAAACGGTTTTGTGTCTGTTGCGCCATTGCGGCAGTCACCAAAATTCCATAGCATCAGTTTATTACAACCGACGGCCTCGTAGAGGCCACACGTTGATAGCAACCGACGGACCAACAGAGCATAGCGCTCCGTAGGTGCGCAACCTAATTAGACATACAAAAAAAGCGAAGCATAACGCTCCGCTTTTTCATTTGAAAGGCAATAGGTGCTATTCCACCTTTTCATTACTATCGTTGGATTCCGTGGCTGGAATTCGCGACCGGCCCGCCTCCTTCAGCGCCTTGTCTATCATCCACTCCAGCTGCCCGTTGGTGCTCCTAAACTCGTCGGCAGCCCACTTCTCAACGGCCTTTAACGTGCTTTCTTCAATTCTGAGAACAAATGCTTTTTTTGCCATATTAGCTGTAAAGTGTTCCGGTGTTTACCACCGGTCTGGCGCTTTCGTCGGAGCAGAGTACCACCATTAGGTTGCTCACCATGGTAGCCTTCTTGTCGTCGTCGAGCTCCAGAATTTTCTTTTCCGATAGCTGATTTAGGGCCAGTTGCACCATGCCTACAGCACCTTCCACAATCTTTTCACGGGCTGCCACAATGGCCGTTGCTTGCTGGCGACGCAGCATGGCACCGGCAATTTCCGATGCGTAGGCAATGTAGTTGATGCGTGCCTCAATAACGTTGATACCGGCAATGTTGAGGCGCTCGCGGAGCTCCGACTCCAGCTGCTCATTCACATCCTCACCACCAGCACGCAGGGTGATTTCGGCGTTCTCGATTTCGAAGTTATCGTAGGGGTAGAGGCCGGCCAGCTTGCGGAGGGCGGCATCGCTCTGCACCACCACAAAGTGCTGGTAGTCGTCCACGTCGAAGGCAGCGCGGTAGGTATCCTCCACCTTCCACACCAGCACCAGGCCTATCATGATGGGGTTGCCCACCTTGTCGTTCACCTTAATGGGCTCGCTGTCGAAGTTCTTGGCGCGAAGCGAAATTTTCTTCTTCACGTTGAGCGGGTTTACCCAGTAGAAGCCGTTCTCCTTAATGGTGCCCACGTAGCGCCCAAAGAAAATGAGCACCCATGACTCGTTGGGGGCATTTACCACAAAACCAATGGTGAAGAAGATGGCCAGGATGATAAACACCACAAATGCAAGCACAATCCCCATAACAAGTCCACCAATAGCTAGTCCAAGGCTGAGTAGCACCACGATAACGCCCACCCATCCTGGGGTTGGCTTAATTGTCTTTTCACTTTTCATCTGTATGCTTTTTAGTTTATGGTTAGTAAGAGTGATATCAATATGATATTAAAACGACTGCAATATAGCGTGCGAAAATGGGTTTGTCAAGTTTTTTCGCTCCTTTTTTGACCAGTGGAGTTGGGCGCTTTTATCGTGGGCATAAAAACAAACCGCAACAATGAAAATTGCATTAATATGTGGGCTTTGTAGGCTCTGGTTTCTCTAGATTTGAATTAATTTTTGAAAATACTTTCTGATTTATTGTTGGATTTGGGAAGAAATGTATAATTTGGGTTGGTTTAAGGATGATTTTGGAAGACATATAAACAAGTTAATCGCGAAATCTTTATACACAACATATGAATAATGAAGATTTAAAGAATTTTAGATTAGCAATTTATCTCTTAAAGGACTCCATAAGAAACTATAAGGAGGCATTAAAAGATAAAGTTAGATACAAGGAGTATGATTTTAATGAGAAAATCAAGGTCAGTGGAAAAGTCTTGATAGGTTTAACAAAGGAAAATGAGCCAGATTGGAGAAGCCTAATACAAGAAGGAATAAAAGACAAGCTTCCACCACTTAATAATTCTTCCAATAGAGCTGTTGTTTTTTTCTTAATTGATGATAGGTACTTTGCTATTCCTTTTGGATATGGAAAACATTTAATTAAGGAAGAAAGTATTGATAGAGAGTTTGGTCTTAAGACCGCATTGAATATTATCAATGCTGATAAGTTGTTGAGTATTGATAAAGCAAACATTGGCGATTTGTCAATACTAACTAAAACTCAAGCTTCTAAAAAAGGTTCACCAGATTATTTTAATATTGATATTTTAAAAGATTTGATTAGGAGTATTACAGGTGAACCAAATGTAGTCTTACCTGGAGAGTTTGGAAGTGTTATTACTGGGAATGAAGGTATCTATATTGCGCCCAAAACTAACATTATAAAAATTCCAGATATATTAAGAAAATTAAAAAAGGAATATCATAAACTTACCTATAAAAAAAGATTTGATTGGATTGATAATATTAAGACTGAAAGAGATCCGTTGATTATAGAAAAACTTAGAGCTGAATTAATCAATGAATTAAAAAGTAGAAATACAAATATTATTCATCTAGCCCCTCCTTTTATAATGGATTGGGAAAAATTTGAAGGAATAACATATACACCCAAAGGAGGAGTGTTTAACGAATTTGATATTAAGGACTTTTATTCTTTGAAAGATAATGATCTAATGGATTTGGATTGGGATAAACTCATGAGGCAAAAAATATTTTTTAAGGAGCCAAATGAAGAAATTGTTGGGTTTAATCTTTGGCGTTTTTTAAATTTTGAAACGGAATATTTAGGTGATAGATATGTGTTCACAATGTCAAATTGGTATCGAGTAGATAACGATTATTATACGTCTATTTATGAGTATTGTAGCAAAATAAGCGAATCAGATACTAATTTTATTGACTGTGATGCAGGTGATGATGAAGGAAGATATAATGTAAAATTATCTAATTCTAACCCCGATTTCATTCTTTTGGATAGGAATCTTGTCCGTTCAGATATATCTCGTTCTGAAATAGAAGCGTGTGATGTGTTCACAAAACACAATGAATTTATTCATATCAAATTTAGGAGTAGTTCTTCAACTTTGAGTCATTTATTTGCTCAAGGTAGAATTTCTTCTAATTCATTGAGAAGGGATAGAACTTATAGAAAAAACTTGAGAACAAAAGTTAGATCACTTGGCTTCAGCAATAATTTAATTGCGTTGGATGATAAAAACTTTAATCCAAATGACTATACAATAACATTTGCAGTAATTGAAAAGAAAACACGAAAATTTGTTGATTCGTTACCCTTTTTTAGTTTGGTTAATTTTAGGCTAACTGCGGAAGAGTTAATGGTAATGGGTTTTAAATTACGAGTTAAAAAAATCTTGTTGAAATAACAACCTCAACTACGTATACTTGGGCAGGTAACTTATTGGGGCGGTTGGGTTTTTTACTCAACATCATGTTCAGTTTAACTTGTTAGGGAAGTGCTCCGAAGTTCGTTATTATTTATTCGAATGATTGTTATATGTCAAGACATTTACGGACTATAATAAATGTGAAATGGAGATTAGAACAAAAATTTGGAATTTCTTGAACGATTCAAAAACAAATGAATGTTTCTCATCATTAATTTTGAAGCATTATCAAAAATTAGATTTGAGTTTGAATTTGTTTTTAGTATTTACAACTACTTCAAGTGTTGCTGCATGGGCTATTTGGAAAGAGTTTCCTTTACTTTGGGCACTTATTATAGCAATTAGTCAAGTTATAACAATTGCAAAACCATATTTCCTTTTCCCAAAATATATTAAAGTTTTTTACGAAAAAAACATTCTTTGGCAACAACTTTCTTTAGAATTAGAGGAATTATGGCATAATACAAATTATTCAATTATTGATGAACCAGAGGCAAGCAGAATTTATTTTGAATTAAGAAAAAAGTGCATTATTTTCGATAAGGTGCCTGAAGACATTATCTTTTTTGATTTCAAAAACTTTCAAACCGAGGCTGAAAAACAATGTAATTACTACACACAAAAAATTAACTGATTATGAAAAATAAAACTACAACACCAAGACCAACATCTCCACAGAATCCTCCGTTACCAAAACCATCTACCCCTTCTCCTGGGACGAAAAGTTTTCCTGGACACAGTAACCCGCCACCTCCACCACCGTCACCGCCACCTAAGAAATGAAAATAGTTGCGGTTAAAACTATCTGGCAATAAGTGATTGCGGACAGGTGCTAACTGATATTGCCTTTGTAGTTGGAGCGGACTTAAGTCCATTCCAACTGTGCTCGCCAAGTTGGCTGAATACGCCATTGATTGATTCTTAATAGTTGCGCCCATTAGTCTTTCCTTCGCAAATATTCATTCCTCCAATCATTCCAAAAACCTTACGATGCGGTAAAATATTCCTACCCTGTTTACTGTAAGCTTGCCTATCAGCGCTTCAGCCCCTTGCGCTTAGAGCGCTATTATTTGATTTCATGGAATCTCTTGCTGCACCGGGTTGTCCTCCTTTTGTTTTCGTTTCGGGAATTGCTAATCCACCGACGAGGTCAATGCCGCTGGGTTTACCTTTTTTGTAGCTAGAAAAGTATTTTTTGCCAACGGGTTCCCGTTGGGCAAAATGTACTAATACATCAACGTATTTGGCTACCTGTTGGGCTTACAGTATGGGTATTTTGCTTTTTTCTTCAACACGCTGCGCTAGGGTCTTCCCAAGCGGTGTAAGTAATGCGGTATTTTGGAATTGGGATAGTGGGTTAATACAGTAGAGGTGCACAGCTGTGCCTCTATACATCGGTTGATATTCTTCTAATCCCGCTGTTGCGGGATCTTCGCTTTGCGCGACTTCTTATCACTTCTCTGTTCCTTTATAACTTCCTTTATAAATTCTTAATGTCCGCTTAGCTTGATGGTGGCATGCTAGAAATACATTTGTCCTTCAGTAAAATGCGGTTCGATCAAAATACGGAAGAGTGTAATTTGGTGAAAAAGACGTACATTCGCTGTCCCTGATAATGAACCAAAAACCTAATAAACCAATTTCAATTCTTTCAATCATGGACAAATCAACCGAAAACGTAACAGTTATAGCTGGCGTTATTAACGACATTTTAAAAAATTACCAAGACAAAAGGCAGGATTATGTGGAGCTGTTTAACCTTGCCAACGGTTATGATTTTACAAAGCCCACCAATAAAATTCCTCTTCAGGTCTACATTGATATGTGCGACTGGATTGAGAACAAGCTGGGAAAATTCAACCTCATTAGAATTGGGCGAAATATTGGAGAATCTACCTACGAAATGATGCTCACCAAAAAGTTGATCGTTGGAAAGCCCACACCTCTTGATACTATGAATGCTCTTATTATTACTGCTCAGCAGGGCGTTCAGGATCCTAAAAAGCGCGGTTGGGAAATAGTAAGCCACACCGACAAATCCATTCTCATGCGAAAGACCCAGAACTTTAATGCGGTTCTTCAGATTGGTTTGCTCGATGCTCTTATTCGGAAAACGGGTGTGTCGGGAGTAAGGGTTGATCTTAATAGCGAGGTAAGAATAGGAGCGGAGTACGATCAATACCTAATTTCTTGGTTATAGTCCATCGGCCCGGCTAACATGCCTTGATGCTGAATACGACATTTGGTAATTTTAACCATCATGGTTGACGATATTCGATGTTAATGCAGTAGAGACGCACAACCCGTGCGTCTCTACAATTTTTCTTATTATTTAACATCCAGATAACTCCCGTATTACTTCCGAATAGCTTCCGATTTACTTCTTTTTTTCTTTTTCTTCTTCTTCAGATAAAGTGTGAACATGTAGCCCAGCGCTAAAAGCAGAATGAGGCTCACTACCATTCTCCGTGCCAGCATCGATTGGTTTTGTTTTAGGCAGAAGGAGAGGAAGTTTTGGTTGGAAGAGTGGAAAACGGGCATGGTTCGCCAGCTCCATTTACCAATAATGGTTCCGTTGTATATCAGCAGCAATCCCGGATTTGACCTCACAATGGTTTTTAGCAGCACCTCATCGCCCTGGGTAACAGTAACGGGTAATTCCATCTGCTCCTCAAAGCTCTTAATCTTGTCCCAATCGGATGAGGTGGTTACGAGAAATTTGTGGCCGTTGGCGAGGCAGTAACCGTCGAGGTAGCGGAGGTATTTTATTCGGCTAAGGTTGGCATTCTCCAGCTTGGGCGCAACCAGCAGAAAGGTGTAGCCAGTTCCGTTAACAACGAGATCGGAAACATCGGTGCCATTCTCATCGAGCAGCGAAAAACTGATAATGGATGGGGTATAGCCCTTCTTAACCAAAACCGATTTGCTATCCACAAACTTCCATGTAGTATCCTTCCAAGGGTAGTTGGATTCGTCGAAGGTTTTTTTCACGCCATCCTTTTCGTAAACCAAGGTGGTTTTGTAAATATCCGTGGGGGCACCTTGTGGAGTATCCATTGCCTCTTTCAGATTAACGCCAACCCTAAATGGTCGAAAATCGATGGGTGGGAGGTAGGCCAAGGAGATGATGGAAACCATGATGGCAGCGAGTGCCAGTATTCCTACGGTAATCCAACTGTTTATTGTTCTTTTGAATCGCTCCTTAATGGCATTTCGCTGCCAGAAAATGAGATAGGTTATGGGTAGGAATATCAGATTTTTGAAGAATGTTTCCCAGTTGGTAAGGATAAGGGCATCGCCAAAGCAGCCGCAGTCCGATACCGGATTGTAGAGAGCCAGAATAAAGGTGAGCACGGTAAAGAATGCCATAAAAATAAAGGCAGCCCAAGCGGCCAGCTTCACCCTTACCTTAAATAGTAGCGCAAGGCCAATGAGCATCTCTGCCGACGAAAGCAAAATGGATAGGGGTGTGGCTATGGGGTTAAGAAAAGTGAGGTGAAATGCCTCGAAGTAGTCCACCAGCTTGTAGGTGGTTCCCAGCGGATCGATGCCCTTTACAAAACCTGAAAAAATGAAAAGAGCAGCTATAAGGAGAGTTGCCACTCGAATTGCAATGCTTATAATTTTTTTCATAGTGCTATTGCTTTCAATTTCTTTTGCAGCAAACGCTGCGGTGTTGGTTGGTAGTATGCTAATTATGACATTTTTCAAGCAGCACTCGCAGCTTAAGCAATGCCATGCCGTTCCATCTCTTTGGTAATTCGGCCGAAGATGTTTTCCGGTGTATCAATGGTTCCCTCTGCGTTGGCGCAGCTAACCAGGTCGATATTCATCCGTAGCCGGCACATGTCGAGGTATTCCTCGCGCACCTGCTCTTGAAAGGATATGCTTGCCTCGTGAATGTCTGCCTTTCCCATGAGGTAGTCGCGGTCGGGACCACTGCGCTGCTCGGCCAACTTTTTTTCCGTAAAGCTGAGGGGAACATCGAGGAAGAGGTTTACGTCGGCTTTTGGAATATTGAAGTAGCCAAATTCCATGTCGAAAATCCAGTTGCGGAGCTTTTCGCGCGCCTCTTTGGATTCCAGTTTAGCGCACTGAAATGCAATGTTGGAGTACACGTAACGGTCGAGGATTACTGCTTTCCCCTCATTGAGCCATCCTCGAATGGTTTCGGCGGCATTGTGCCTGTCTCCGGCATAAATCAATGCTATGAGGTAGGGATTTACGATCTCCAGATTACCCAAATCGCCACGAAGAAAGCGTGCGATGAGCTCACCAAAAAGGGGGGAGTCGGTGCAGGGAAAGTGCATAAACTCACACTCTATTCCTTTGGCGTGAATGTATTCTTTGAGCAAATTAACCTGAGTCGATTTGCCTGCACCGTCGAGTCCTTCGAATACTATAAGCATGGATAAAGCTGTTTTTTCGAAAAAAAACTTCGGTAGTTATAGCCGAAGCATTATGTTTGTTAATTTTGAAGCAGCAATGAAAATTGATGCAAGATAGTAAAAATGGAAAATAGTGCCTCTTTGTTCCTTAAAAAAGCCACAATATCATGTGGCGGAAAGCTTCTGGATTTGAGTAATCCCGTGGTAATGGGCATAGTGAATATTACCCCCGATTCCTTTTATGGCGATAGCCGATCGCTATCGGTTGATGAGGCTAGGGCAAAGGTAGAACAGATGCTCGAGGCGGGTGCTACCATTATCGATGTTGGGGCATACTCAAGCCGACCCGGAGCCAAACAGGTAAACCTAAAGGAGGAGATAGAGCGGCTTACTCCTGCTTTTAAAACCTTGCGTAAAGATTTTCCTGACACTATTTTTTCTGTTGATACCTACCGTTCCGAGGTGGCCAGTAATATGGTGGAGGAGTTTGGCGTTAACATTGTAAACGATATCTCGGGCGGCGAGCTCGATGGTAAGATGTTTGAGACAGTAGCCCGGCTGCACGTTCCGTATGTGCTGATGCACATGATGGGAAGTCCCGAAACGATGCAGCTAAATCCCGTTTACGATAATGTGGAGCGGGAACTTTTCCTCTACTTCTCCGAAAAGTTAAAGCAACTTAACTTGCTAGGCGTAAACGATGTAATTCTTGATCCCGGTTTTGGCTTTGGAAAAACGATTGACCATAACTTTGAATTGCTGGCTAGGCTGAATGATTTCCGAGTTTTTGATTTACCTATACTTGCAGGATTTTCACGAAAATCGATGATTTACAAGCTAATTGAAACCACACCCGAGGGTGCCCTTAACGGCACTACGGTGCTGAATACCATTGCTTTGCTTAAGGGTGTTTCCATTCTCAGGGTACACGATGTAAAGGAGGCTATGGAGACCATCAAAATAATGGAGCAGTATAAAAAGTATAGAAACTTCTAACCATGGTAGAGTTCGCTTTTATCACCGTCCGCTTTCTCGACGTTATCGACATAGTTTTGGTGGCGCTGCTGTTCTATCAGATTTATATGCTCATTAGGGGCACTGCTGCCATAAATATTTTTGTTGGTGTTTTTGTGCTGTACGTGGTATGGCTCATTGTAAAGGCGCTGAACATGGAGTTGCTCAGCTCCATTCTGGGACAGGTTATTGGACTCGGTGTAATTGCGTTGCTAATTGTATTTCAACAGGAGATACGGCGTTTTCTACTCTTTATCGGCAACCGCTACTTCTCGCGCTACAACTTTTCCATCGAGAAGCTATTCTTTCCAGGCCGAAACTTGGAGGAGCGGAAGTTCAACATAGAGGCGGTGGTGAAGGCGGCTCGGAATATGGCCGAAACTAAGACTGGTGCGCTCATTGTAATTGCCCGACAATCGGGGTTGGAACTCTACTCCGAAACGGGTGACCGAATTGATGCAGAGCTGAACCCAAGATTACTGGAGAATATTTTCTTCAAGAACAGCCCCCTTCACGATGGTGCCGTAATAATACTCAACAATAGAATCCACGCTGCGCGCTGCGTGCTTCCGGTTACCGAGAGTTTAAATGTGCCTGCCAACTATGGAATGCGTCACCGGGCAGCGCTGGGCCTTACGGAGCATACCGATGCTGTGGTGGTGGTTGTTTCGGAAGAAACGGGCAAGATTTCCTTTGTGAAGGATGGACAGGTAAAGTCTAAACTTTCACCGGCCGAACTTACCGCTGAAATTGAGGCTGCCCTAAGCAGTAACGATTAGCTTTGCTGTTTTTTTCCGTAGAAGAATCGTGATTCGGTGCCGGCTCTCAACCTCCTTATGTTTTTACGGTGGGTAAAGAGGATAAATACGGCAATGGCGCAGGCAAATGCTATAAGGGCAAATGTTTGCTCCTTAAATAGAAATACCACAAATAGCGGAAACGCAACACCCGCCGACATGGAACCGACGCTAACGTAACCCGTTAACAAAAACACAACTGCAAAGATGGCAAATGCGCAAAGTGTAGCTAGGGGGTGGAGACCAACGCTAACGCCCGCTAATGTTGCAACTCCCTTTCCTCCTCTAAAGCCAGCAAAAACTGGAAATACATGTCCAAGAAATGCGCATAGCCCCAAGAATAGCTGAAAGATAACGTAGAGTTCTGAACCTTCAGCAATGCCGGAATACCTTGCTAGGTAGAGCGCAAACCAACCCTTCACCACGTCAATAACAAAAACAGGA
>Ga0307376_10000306_pt1 | contig 63992 bp, 55 predicted proteins | sample TR2MG_FD_202536 | JGI IMG/M metagenome (GOLD analysis project Ga0307376, IMG submission 202536) | Soil microbial communities from Risofladan, Vaasa, Finland - TR-2 | ecosystem: Environmental > Terrestrial > Soil > Coastal area > Acid sulfate soil | place: Finland: Risofladan, Vaasa | collected...
AGCTTGTCTTGTAGTTTTTAAGAGGGTATCTTCCTATACCTTCAACGGGAGTTCCATTTACAGGCAATCCATATTTTGTTTTGCATTCAGGACAAATGGCATATAGAGAATTGGTCGCATCAATATTTATTCTTATAGCAGATACATTTTCGGTATAATCATGAGGACATGTCCTGTCGTAGGCATAGAACTCATCAACTCCGGCATGAATTATAATACCGTTACCTGAGAAACCTGCTGCCCTGATTCCGAAATTATTGGTACGTTCATCAACGGTTACAGTACCTCCAATTGCAGTGAGGTTAACAAATTCAGGATCAGCAAGGTCAATTGTAAAATCAACATATACATCAGGTATTACATCGTTTTTGCTCCTTTTACAGGAACATAATGAGACACTAAATAACAATGCAAATAAAAAAAAAGTTATTTTTGAGAATGATATCACGACGATTTTATTAACGGCACTAAATTAGTAATTGGGCTGTTAAATCAAACGGTGATATAGGTTATTTATTTTATGATCATTAAATGAGACATTTAGCTTTCAGAAACTTCCTCATCATTACACTGGTTTTTTCGCTGGCTACAGGAATTGGTTCCGCAGTTCCGCCAGGAGTAATTTCCGCCGAAATGGGAATATTGCCGCAAAGAAAGGCAAAAAAGGCCCAGAAAAAAGCAGATGCAAAAGAGAAGAAAAAGAAAAAAGCCATTAAAGATGGGAGCAAAGCAACACAGAAAAAGACATATGAGATACAGTCTCCTGAGGTTCAGGCACGTATGAAACAGAATAAGAAGGATGCCGCAGCACGGGATAAAGCTAAACGAAAGAATAAGAAATCGAGGACCAAAAGAGGGGCAAAAAAGTACAAGTGACAGTAATCAGGTGTTATAATCATCTGTAGAACACTTTATCACAGTATTTTTATTTGATTTTATATTTTAATTATATATATTTGTTGTGAAGAGTTCCGGCAAAAGCCGGAATTCTTCTTGTTTTTTAAATATAACAGAGGAAAAATGTCAGAGGTAATTTATGTGACAGAGGAAGGTCTTCAGAAGCTCAAAGAAGAACTTGAGCATCTGAGAGGTGTCGAAAGACCAATGATCTCAAGGCAGATTGCTGATGCCAGGGATAAAGGCGATCTATCGGAGAATGCAGAATATGCTGCAGCAAAGGAAGCTCAGGGAATGCTTGAAATGAAAATCAACAAGCTTGAGGACATTGTTGCAAGGTCAAGAATTATTGATGAATCAAAAATCGATACATCGACTGTTAGGATTCTGAATAGGGTGAAGATCAGGAATAAGTCAAATAACAGTGTTATGGAATATCAGCTGGTTCCTGAAAGTGAAGCTAATTTCAAGGAAGGAAAGATAGCTGTCAGTTCTCCTATAGCCCAGGGACTCATTGGCAAAAAGAAAGGAGATAATGTACAGATCAAAGTACCTTCAGGAGTTATTTCATTCGAGATTATAGAAATTTCAATGTAGGGGAAATGGCTACAATATTCACACGCATTATCAATGGAGAAATCCCATGCTATAAAGTGGCAGAGGATGAACGTTATTTTGCTTTCCTTGATATAAACCCGTTGAAAGCAGGACATACACTTGTGGTTCCCAGGAAGGAGACCGATTATCTTTTTGATCTTGACGATAATGAATTGACCGGAATGATGGTATTTTCAAAAAAAGTTGCAGCTGCAATAAAAAAGGCATACCCATGCAACAGGATCGGTGTTGCTGTCCTTGGCCTTGAGGTGCCTCATGCTCATATACACCTGGTACCAATGGATAGTATGGAGGATGTGAATTTCAGAAACCCTAAGCTTAAATTTACACCGGAGGAATTCAGAGAGATCGCCGGCAATATCATGAAGAATATGGTACTTTAAATTACTTCATGGTCCTTGTATGATTTAGTATATTAAATCCTGTCATTTTATTAAATATCCGATACTCCGGGAGCAATGGTTGAGGTTAAATTTCTTAACTTTATAAAGTTATTGTTCTCGCTGTATGAAATGGTTTTATGATCTGTGGGATGACTTCCTGAGTCTTCTTTTTCCGCGTATATGCTATGGCTGCGGTAATCACCTGCTCAGGAATGAGAATATCATATGCACTGAATGCCTTGTGCTTATCCCCAGAACTAATTATCATAAACAAAAGGGAAATCCTGTGGAGCAGCTGTTCTGGGGAAGGTGTCATATTCAGTCAGCGGCAGCATTTTCATATTATAATAAAGGGAGCAGGATCAGGAACCTTATTCATAATATGAAATATAAGGGAATAGAGGAGATAGGGATTGTACTGGGACGGATTTATGGGTTGTCACTTGGAAGCTCAGCGTTTACCGATTCGATCGATATTATTGTGCCTGTACCTCTTCATACTTCAAAGAAACGTAGCAGGGGATTTAATCAGAGTGAGCTCATTGCTGAGGGCCTTTCACAGGTGACCGGTCTGAAGGTAAAAAATACCGCAGTTGTAAGATCTGTTGCATCATCAACCCAGACTAAACGGTCAAGGTATGACAGGTGGGTGAATGTTGAAGGTATCTTTGAAGTTGCTGATCCCAAATCCATAGAGGGCAGGCATATCCTGATGGTTGATGATGTAATAACCACAGGGTCAACAATTGAATCATGTGTAAATGCTGTTCTTAAGGTAGAAGGAGTGAAGGTTAGTGTTGCAGCTATTGCCTATGCTCCGGCATAGGAGTCAGGTTTTTTTAATTCTTCTGGGATTCTTATTCATGAAATCCTTCCAGCTGTTGTAGCTCTTTTCCAGTACCGGATTGTTTGTCTGGTAGAAATGACAAAGTGCGGCTGCGAGTCCGTCGGTGGCATCAAGTTTGGTATCACCGAGTTTAAACTTCAGAATATTGGTAAGCATTGCAGCTACCTGTTCCTTTGATGCAGCACCCTCTCCTGTAATTGACATTTTAATCTTTCTGGGGGCATACTCAAAAATTGGAAGTGATCGGGAGAGTGCAGCAGCTATTGCAGCACCTTGTGCCCTGCCTAGCTTTAACATTGATTGCACATTCTTTCCAAAGAAGGGTGCTTCTATTGCCAGTTCATCAGGGTGATACTCATCAATAATTCCTATAGTCCTGTCAAAGATGTGTTTAAGCTTCGCATAATGATCATCATATTTTGACAGGTCAATTGATCCTATTGCTATTAGTTCCGGAGTAGTCCCTGATGTTTTAATAACACCATATCCGGTTATGTTGGTTCCGGGGTCGATTCCCAGTATTATCCGTTCTTTAGGTTGTGCCTTCAACGGTAAGTAAGATATTTATCTGTTTTCAATAAAATAGGCATTATTCTGTCTTTCAGGACTTTCAGATAACTGAACTGAACGCCTGTAGTTATAGGTACTCTTGGCTGAGACTGTACCATTTTCCATCATGTATATTGCCTCTTTAAGGCATGATTCATCCCTGTCGCCCCAGTCATGAGTTATATCATCCGGAACATATTTTTCGGGGAAGAAACCATCATAAAAATCTCCTTCTCCGGCAGTATTAAGAAGTGCAAAAGAGATTGGCCAGAACATATAAAGAGTGCTGTGCTTGAATCCATACATCCCTACAGGTTTCCCGTTTGTTGTGTCTCCGACTGTTTTAATTTCCATAAATGGCTTTAATCCGTTTATAAGATCCTCGCTTGCCGAACCTGTTGACCGGGTTGTTATTACAATCATCTTTCCTACAGAAACCGGAGATGCAACTGTTCCAAAATTATATGTTTTATTTCTAGAGGTCTGCTGTTCATTATGTGTCAGGGTAAGAAATGGTTTCCCAAATTTTGATGAGCCGCCGATATAAGCTGCCAGATTCTGAAGTACTGTCAGATCACCTCCTCCATTGTACCTGAGATCAATAATAATATTATTGATATTGTTTCCTTTGAAAAAGGCAAATGCTTTTTCAAGTTCGGCATTTGAAGGCTCGATAAACTGTTCAAAAACAAGATGTCCGGTAATTCCGGTCTTAAGATGGAGAGTGTCGTAATCCAGAACTGTATTAAGAGTGAATGTAGTTTTGGTTGTAGTTATTGTAGAATCTTTCCCTTCAGGTGTCTCAAAGAGGAATTTGTTTGTAACACCGGCTGTAGAGGGTCCGATGAGGTTATAATAAGCCTCTCCGTCGCCTGCAATAAATATTGGTGCAAGGTCAGTATCATTGAGCTTTTTAATGATCCATCCCCTCCTTACGCCCAGTGCATACATAGGAGAGTTATTGTAAATCTGCGCAATACGCATTTTGTTGTTTTCGTCTAGTCCAAGTCTGATCCCATGTCCTACAAAAATAGCCTGGCTTTGGTTGAGATAATCATCGTAATCCTGAATATAGCTCCACCTGTCAAGCTCTTTGTACCTCATAGCTTCAAGGAGTTCTCTCGGACCGGAATAATCCTCTTTTACTACAACAGGCATAAGCTTGTCCCACAGATAGTATGATTTCATTATATTATAGAAATCATCCCTGGCTATCTCATCAGCAGTAGGATTTGCAACAGGTTCCGGGTCCTCTTTCTTGCAGGATGAAAGGAAAGAGAGGATAAAAGCCAACAGAAGTATACTAACCTTATTCATTTCAGATCTAACTTGGATAAATTTTTTATCAGCTGTAAATATAACGATTAATGGGCCGCCTTTGTTTTATGGTTCTGAACAAAAATTCCTGAAATAATCAATAAAAGGCCTAAAGGTGTCGTATAGTAGACAGGTTCATGAATAATGAAATGCAGGAAGATAAGAGAGAAGAAAGGAGCAAGGTATACCATGTTGCTCACTTTGTCGGTTGTAGGAGCCATCTGCAATGCTTTCAGCCAGAAAAAGAATGTGATCCCCATCTCAAAAATGCCTGTATAAACCGAAGCGATCGCTCCCTTCACACTTAAATCTGCCTGCCATTGCCCGGTAACCGCCATTGCAACAAGAAGATAAATGGTGCCAAAAATGAAATTCAGGAGAAGTTTGACAGCTTCTTCCCTTCGATCCATTACATTAAGGATAAAATAGAATGCCCAGAGAACAGAGCTTCCTGAAGCTAGGAGGACTCCTGTCAGATTTGCATTCCCGGTCTGGAATAATCTTCCCTGGGAAGAGATAACATAAACCCCTGCAAAACTGATAAAAAGTGCAGCAAAGCTCTTTTTTTCTATTTTCTGATGAAGAAGAGGGACTGAGAGAAATACCAGTATTATTGGCCAGATCATATTAAGTGGCTGGGCCACCTGTCCCGGAAGCAGAGAATATGCTTTCAGAAGTATGAGGTAATAAACAAACGGATTGATAAAACCCAGTAAAGCTGAATTCAGTAGCTCTCTGTTGGTTGCAGATCTCAACAATGTGATCTTTTTTTGAGCCATAACAATGCTAAGAAGTGCTATTGTTGAAGTTAGGGATGCAATGGTGAGCATTGGCAGAATACCAAGTTCTCCAAGGCTTATCTTAAATGCTGTAGGTACTGTTGCCCAGAAAAAAACAGCCAGCCCGGCATAGATATATGATAATCTGGTTCTATTCATTCGGATTGATCCCGCTTCAGCAGGCAAGGAGGGAAACCTGTATCTAGTTTATGATGTCAAAACCTGTGTACGGTATCAGCACTTTTGGCACTTTGATACCTTCTTCTGTCTGGTTATTTTCAAGAATAGCTGCAACAATCCTTGGCAAAGCCAGTGCACTGCCGTTCAGAGTGTGAACCAGCCTGGTCTGCTTGTCACCTTTCTCTTTAAACCTGCATTTAAGCCTGTTAGCCTGGAATGATTCGAAATTTGAAACAGAACTTACCTCGAGCCATCGTTTCTGTGCTGCTGACCATACCTCGAAATCGTAGGTAAGAGCCGATGTGAATGACATATCGCCTCCGCAAAGCCTTATAATACGGTAAGGCAGATCAAGCTGTTCAACAAGACTCTCAACATGTTTGACCATATCCTCAAGTGATTCATAGGAATGGTCAGGGTGGGCTATCTGGACAATCTCAACCTTATCGAACTGATGAAGCCTGTTCAGACCTCTTACATGAGCTCCCCATGAGCCTGCCTCCCTTCGGAAACATGGAGTATAGGCTATGTTCCTAATCGGTAGAGCCTCAGCAGAAAGTATTTCATCCCTGTATATATTTGTGACGGGGACCTCTGCAGTAGGGATAAGATAGAAATTATCAATTGTTACATGATACATCTGTCCTTCCTTGTCAGGCAGCTGTCCGGTTCCGAAACCTGAATCCTCATTTACCATGATAGGAGGCATCACCTCTCTGTAGCCTGCTTTTATACCTTCATCGAGGAAGAAGCTGATGAGAGCTCTCTGAAGCCTGGCTCCCTTGCCAAGGTAGACTGGGAAACCAGCACCTGTAAGTTTTATACCAAGTTCGAAATCAATTATATCGTAGTTTTTAATCAGCTCCCAGTGAGGAAGTGCTTTATCCGATATCCCGGGCATTTTACCGCCTTGCCTTACAATAACATTGTCATCAGCACTTTTGCCAGGAACAACTGATTCATGAGGCAGGTTTGGAAGCTTGATAATTTCATTCTTAAGATCATTTTCAACAGGAATTATCTTATCGGAAAGGTTCTTTATCTCTTCCTTGAGGGCATAAGTTTTCTGTTTTGCTGCCTCTGCCTCTTCTTTTTTACCTTCCTTCATCAGCGATCCGATCTCTTTTGAGAGCCTGTTCATCTCATTCTGCATTGAATCGGTTTTCGCCTGTATTTCACGACGTGAAGTGTCGAGACTAATGATTCTGGCTACTATCTCATCAGCTTTAAAATTCTTTACCTTCAGCCTTTGAATGATGGAATCGCTGTTTTCGCGGATCTGATTAGTTGTTAACATGGCAGGGTATATATTAAAAAAAATACAGGCTTTTCAAAGCCTGTCGCAAAATTATGAAAAACTCCCGATAATGCTTTCCTGAGCAGAAAAGAATTTCGGGAGTCAGTACCTTAGTAAGTATTAAGCTATTCAGTTACCGGTTTTACCGATACGTAGGTCTTATTGTCTTTTTTTCTACTGAACTCAATCTCTCCATCGATGAGTGCAAAAAGAGTATGATCCTTGCCAAGGCCAACATTCAGTCCGGGATTATGTTTTGTTCCCCTCTGGCGTACAATGATATTGCCTGCTTTAGCTGTCTGGCCTCCGAAAAGCTTAACTCCAAGCCTTTTGCTTTGTGAGTCGCGTCCGTTACGTGAGCTGCCTGCCCCTTTCTTATGTGCCATAATTCTATATTTTTAAAGACTTAAATTATTTCTGTTTACTATTTTTTGCTTTTTGCCGGTTTCTTTGCAGCTGGTTTTTTAGTTGCTGCCTTTTTCTCTGCAGTCTTTTTTACTGCCGGTTTTTTTGCAGGAGCCTCTTCCTTCTTTGCAGCTGCTTTCTTTGCAGGAGCTTTTTTCTCCTCAACAACTGTTGCATCTTTTACTTTGGGCTCGGCTTTTTTGACAGCCTTCTTGGGAGTACCCTTAGGACCTATGCTAACTATTTCAATATGAGAAAGATTCTGACGATGACCGTTCTTAATCCTGTAGCCTTTTTTCCTTTTTTTCTTAAAAATAATCACTTTATCAGCTCTCATGTGCTCAAGAATGTGACCATCAACAACATAATCAGTTACAACTGGTTCTCCAACTGTAATCTTACCATTATCATCAACCAGGAGAACCTTGTCAAATTCAACATTTGAACCTTCTTCTGCTTCAAGGCGGTGAACATAAATCTTCCTGCCTTCTTCAACTTTAAACTGCTGACCTGCAATTTCTACGATTGCGTACATTTCTTATTGTTTTTACGTTACTCCGTGAGGCGTATACATCATTTTGCTGTATAACTTCATCTGCCCCGGACGGATTTATTCAAATTTGGACTGCAAAGATACACAAAATAACCAATTTCCAAGTCAGTGAGCTTATTTTTTCAATGGATATGTTGATGTGATATTCACTCATTTATTCTGTGTTAATAAAAAAGAATAATGTTAAACCAAGTGTTACTTCTATTATCTTTATATTTGTCTGAAATAGCCCGCCTTGTAAATGATTGGTGCATAAATAATTGATATGGAAAGAGTTAAAATTAAGGTGATGGGGATCTCCTATAGTCAGACGCAATCAGGTGCCTATGCCCTGATCCTGACCGAGGAGAATGGTGACAGAAGGATTCCGATCATAATTGGAGGATTCGAAGCACAAGCCATTGTTATAAAGCTAGAAAATCTCAATCCACCCCGTCCGCTGACTCATGATCTTTTCATGATGTTTGCTGAGGAGTTTGGTATCTCGGTTATGGAAGTATTCATATACAAATTGGAAGAGGGCGTCTTCTTTTCCAGGCTTATCTGTAATAACGGTGAAAAAGAGATTTCTATAGATAGCAGGACATCAGATGCTGTTGCTCTGGCCTTACGCTTCGGATGCCCAATTTATATAACTGAAGAAATACTTAATAAAGCAGGCATTACAGTCAATCCGGAAGCTTCTGAGAGCTCTGCCAATAGTCAGGTTGATAGTATTCTTGATCCGGAATCTTCAAAATATGACTCGCTTTCGGATGAAGAGCTTTATAAAATGATTGATGAGTCTGTTAAAACCGAAGATTATGAAAAAGCTGCTGCAATAAGGGATGAGATTGAAAAGAGAAAGAGAAAAAAAGGCTAGTTCTGTGCTTTATATTCATTTTGAAAAATCAAAAAAATAGAGATGTATAAGAAAATTATTCTGCCTGTACTGCTATTGTGCGTAACGCTTGGCGGCATGGCTAAAGATTATAAAGTAACCTCACCTGATGGAAGGATCAAAGTGGTGGTAGTAAAAGAAAAACAGGTGAAATGGAATGTAACATATGACGGGAAAGAGTTAATAAATTCTCCCATTGTTGCCATGGAGCTTACAACCGGGATCATACCCACAGAAAAAGACAGAGTACGAAAAGGTTCGGTAAAAAAAGTAAAGGAGAGCATCATTCCTGTGGTGCCGGTAAAAAGATCGGAGGTTATCAGTGAATATAATCTTCTTGAAATAACTTTTTCATCAGGATCAGTGCTTGAGTTCAGGGCTTACAATGATGGAGTGGCATACAGGTTCAGGACTGCGTCAGAGGGAGAAATTACAGTGATTAAAGAGATATCAGAGATAAATTTCCCTTCAGGAACTAAATCGTGGTATCCTCTTGAGGAGAGCTTTATGTCTCATAATGAAAGAATCTTCATCCCATCTTTAGCTGACACAATAGTCGATAAGCATCTTGCAAGTCTTCCTGCCCTTTTCCAGGTAAGCGGAACAAATGTACTAATTACCGAATCGGATATTGATGATTATCCCGGGATGTGGCTGCGAGGTGAAGGTAATGGGAAATTCAGAGCTGTTTGGCCGCAATATCCTGAAAAGGAGACTCTCAGGGAAGACCGCAACCTGTTCATTACAAGCACTGAAGATTACATAGCAGTAACAAGGGGAACAAGAACTTTTCCATGGAGAGTATTTGTTATAGCCCCGGATGATGCCAAACTTGTGGAAAGTGAACTGGTTTTTAAACTGGCTCAGCCAAACAAGCTTGAAGATACGGACTGGATTAAACCAGGTCAGGTAGCATGGGACTGGTGGAACGCAAACAATATCTATGGAGTTGATTTCAGGGCAGGGATTAATAATACAACATACAAATATTATATTGATTTTGCCTCTGCTAACGGAATTGAATATGTGATACTTGATGAAGGATGGTACAGGTTAGGTAATGTCATGGAAGAGGTGTCTGACATAAATGTTGAGGAGCTGTGCAGATATGCTGAAAGCAGGAACGTTGCAATAATCCTTTGGGTTGTATGGAATTCACTCTGGGATAAGATAGATGAGGCATTACCGCTTTGGGAAAAATGGGGAGTGAAGGGAATTAAAGTAGACTTTATGCAAAGAGATGATCAGAAGGTGGTCAACTTTTATCATGAAGCCATTCTGAAAACAGCCAGGCATCATATGCTTATTGATTTTCATGGGGCATTTAAACCTGATGGGATAGGACGGACATGGCCGAATGCACTCACCCGCGAAGGAGTAAAAGGAATGGAAAACAACAAGTGGAGCAGGGATATTACTCCTGAGCATGATGTTACCCTTCCCTTTACACGGATGGTAGCAGGGCCAATGGATTACACGCCGGGTGCTATGGTAAATATGGACAGCGCCAACTTTACTCCTCTGTTTACAAGGCCCTCAAGCCAGGGTACCAGGGTTCACCAGGTTGCACTTTATATAGTTTTTGAAAGCCCTCTTCAGATGCTCTCAGATAGTCCTTCAAACTATATAAGGGAGCCTGAAACAACAGATTTCATAGTTAAGATTCCTGTGGTTTGGGATGATATTAAGGTTCTCGATGCAAAGATCGGAGATTACCTCCTTCTTGCCAGGCGTTCAGGTAAAGAGTGGTTTATCGGCGCACTTACCGACTGGAAGAGTCGTGATATGAATGTTGATCTCTCATTTCTTCCTGCCGGGAACTACAGGATGGAGATTTTCCAGGATGGAGTAAATGCTGATCGTTATGCTTCTGATTATAAACACATGATTATCACAGTGAGGGCAGGTGATAAAATGAATATACACCTGGCTCCGGGCGGAGGATATGCTGCAATATTAACCCCGGTTCAATAATTTAGTACAAGCAATGAAGCAATATCTCAATCTGCTTGATCACGTTCTGACTACAGGGACACAAAAAACCGACAGAACTGGAACAGGAACAATAAGCGTTTTCGGATACCAGATGAGGTTCAACCTTGAGGAGGGTTTTCCGGTAATGACTACCAAGGAGCTCCATCTTAAGTCAATTATTCATGAGTTATTATGGTTTATTTCGGGAGATACAAATACAAGGTATCTAAAGGAGAATGGAGTCAAAATATGGGATGAATGGGCTGATCAGGATGGAAACCTGGGACCGGTTTATGGTTACCAGTGGCGCTCATGGCCTGCTGAAGGAGGAAGAAAAATAGATCAGCTTTCGAACGTCCTGGAATCGATAAAAAAATTTCCTGACTCACGAAGGCACATTGTAAATGCCTGGAATGTAGGTGACCTTGATAAGATGGCACTTCCGCCATGTCATTTACTTTTTCAGTTTTATGTTGCAGATGGAAGGCTGTCATGCCAGCTATATCAGAGAAGCGCCGATATATTTCTGGGAGTTCCCTTTAATATCGCTTCCTATGCCCTTCTTACCATGATGGTAGCCAGGAGTACCGGGCTTAAGCCGGGAGATTTTGTTCATACGCTGGGAGATGCTCATATATATCTCAATCACATTGACCAGGTGAAGCTGCAGATGACAAGGGAGTCTTACAAGCTTCCGCAAATGATAATAAATCCTGATGTTACAGATATTTTCAGCTTTAAATATGAAGATTTTACTCTCCAGGATTATATAGCTCATCCACATATAAAAGGTGAAATATCAGTTTAAGGCTGATGGCATATGGCGAAAGGGAAAATAATTAAAGTATGATATCAATTATAGTAGCAGTTTCAGATGACCTGGGTATTGGAAAGGACAATGAGCTTCTGTGGCACATTTCAGAGGACCTCAAGCGTTTTAAGCGCCTTACAACAGGCAAAACGGTAATAATGGGGAAAAAAACCTGGGAATCACTGCCGAAGAGACCATTGCCAAACAGGAAAAACATTGTTCTTACCGATGTGCCTAATGAGTGCATTGATTGTTCAATAACAGCTTATTCAATTGATGATGCTCTGAGTAAGTGTTCACCTGATGAGGAGGTCTTCATTATTGGAGGCGGAAGCATCTACAGGCAGTTCATGCCATTGGCTGACCGGCTTTACATAACACATGTTCACCTGAATGCTCCTGCAGATATTTATTTCCCCGAAATTGATCCCGGAATCTGGAAAATCACTGAGAAGGAGGATTTCCCCATAAGTGAACTAAATCCTGTTCCATATACCTATACTTTATACAAGAGGAAAGGGTCAGATAATCACTGAAAACCTGTCAAAAATATTTTTTCCCCTGATTATTCAGGCAGATACTTCCTTTCTGCACATTGTGTAAAAAGAGGTGTTTTTTACAGGGATAGACTATTTTATATTTCATTTTAAACCTTTTAAGGTTATTGCAGTCTAACTGATGTAAACAATAACCAAAAAATGCAGATTTATGAAAACACGTTATTTAATAATGATGGCAGCTGCCACAATGATCACACTATTTTCATGTCAGAAAGACACTCCTCTTCTCGATGAAGCAAGTCTTAATATTGCTGATGATGACGCTGTTACCGAAGCTATTTTCGAAGATATCTTCAACACGGCTGATAATGCCACAATGATAGCTGAAGACCTGGCTAAAGGAGAAGACTCAAAAGCCGGAACAGTTATCCTGGCAGACTCCTGTCCGACTATTATTGTGACAAAGCCAACTGCAAATCCATGGCCAAAGGTTATTACTGTGGATTATGGAACTTCCTGCACAGGACTGAATGCAATTGTCAGATCCGGTAAGATAATAATTGAGATTTCGGCCCCGAGAATGGAGATTGGGTCGATGAGAAAAGTAACATTCTCAGATTATTATGTAAATGGCAATAAGGTAGATGGAACCAAAGTCCTTGAAAACTCAGGATTCAATGCTCACGAGCATCTTGTAATCTCTGTTAAGTTGACGGGAGGGAAGATTACATTACCTGACGGAAAGATCATTGAACGTGAAGTTGACCATCAGAGAGAGTGGGTTGCAGGCCTGTTAACTCGAAACATTTGGGATGATGAGTGTCTGGTAACCGGCACTGCTACTGGAGTTAATATAGAAGGAATTGAGTACACTAATTCCATATTAACAGCTCTTCACTGGACAAGAGCATGCAGGTTTATTGTAAGCGGAGTTGTTAAGATAGAGAGGGGAGATGCCCAGCCGGTTATGATTGATTATGGCCAGGGTGACTGTGATGCCAAAGCTGTAATCACAAGGGGTGATGAATCAAAAGAGATCACTCTTCGATACCGCCACAGGCTGGCTAACTAGTGTATAAAACTGATTTCTACAGGGACATGTGATGACATGTCCCTTTTATATTTAAGATGCCTTAAGAATCTTCATGTTTATCCGTTGCATTTTATGGGCAGCATACTCCAGAGTTATTTCAAGTTCATTTGATTTTTTGGACGGCATTTCGAACATGGCATCAAGCATAATCGCTTCGCATATAGACCTTAGACCGCGCGCCCCAAGTTTAAACTCAACAGCCTTATCTACAATATATTCAAGTGCCTTGTCGCTGAAGGTAAGTTTTATATTGTCCATTTTGAAAAGCTTGATATATTGCTTAATCAGGGCATTTTTGGGTTCGGTCAGTATAGATCTGAGTACTTTTCTGTCGAGAGGATCAAGATGAGTCAGTACCGGAAGCCTTCCGATTATTTCAGGTATAAGTCCGTATGATCTCAGGTCCTGAGGTGCAATATACTGTAACAGGTTATTCTTGTCAACCTTATCTCTCACTTTGGATGCCCCGAAACCCACAATCTGTGTGTTAAGTCGTTGTGCTATCTTCTTGTCTATACCTTCAAAAGCACCTCCGCAAATAAACAGTATGTTTTTGGTATCTACAGGGATCATCTTCTGTTCAGGATGTTTTCGTCCCCCCTGTGGTGGGACATTAACTATTGAACCCTCCAGGAGCTTTAGCAACCCTTGCTGAACACCCTCTCCTGATACATCCCTGGTTATTGAAGGATTGTCGCCCTTTCTTGCTATTTTGTCAATCTCATCTATAAAAACAATACCCTTTTCGGCAGCTTTTACATCGTAATCGGCATTTTGCAACAATCGGGTAAGCAGACTCTCAATATCTTCGCCAACATAACCAGCCTCAGTAAGAACAGTAGCATCGACTATTGTGAAAGGAACATGAAGCATTTTTGCAACTGTCCGTGCCAACAGTGTTTTTCCGGTTCCTGTTTCCCCAACGAGGATTATATTTGATTTTTCAATTTCAATATCCTCGTTGTCGGGCTTTTGCATCAATCTTTTATAATGGTTGTAAACTGCTACCGAGATGATCTTTTTTGCCATTTCCTGACCGATGACATACTGGTCGAGAAAACTCTTGATCTCAGCCGGCTTAAGAAGATTGATTGTATCGAAGGCAACATTCTTCTTATTGCCAACTTCTTCCATCATAATATTGTGAGCCTGATCAATACAGTGATCACAAATATGTCCCTCGAGGCCTGCAACAAGAATGTTGGCTTCTTTTTTTGTTCTGCCGCAGAATGAGCATTTATCCATTACCTGCTACTTTTGAGTCTTTTGAAGTATTTCGTCAATCATTCCGTAATCCTTGGCTTCCTGAGAAGTCATCCAATAATCTCTGTCTGAATCTTTTTCAACTTTTTCAAAAGGATTTCCGGAATGCAAAGCTATGATTTCATATAGCTCCTTTTTCAGTTTTACAATTTCACGCACAGTGATTTCAATATCTGAGGCCTGACCTTCGGCACCACCCATTGGCTGATGTATCATTATCCTTGAGTGCTTCAGGGCTGAACGTTTTCCTTTCTTGCCCGCTGTAAGCAGAACAGCTCCCATTGAGGCTGCCATTCCGGTACAGATAGTAGCAATATCAGCAGATATATATTGCATTGTATCATAAATGCCAAGGCCTGCATTAACAGAACCACCTGGAGTATTAAAATAGATCTGGATATCTTTTCCCGGATCAGCTGAGTCGAGATACAAAAGCTGAGCCTGAATTATATTGGCAACATAGTCATCGATAGGGAGTCCGAGGAAAATAATCCTGTCCATCATAAGACGCGAAAACACGTCCATTGATGCTACATTAAGCTGTCGTTCCTCTATAATGGTCGGAGATATATAACTTCCGTAGATAGAATTAAATTTGTGCAGACTAATACTGCTGACACCACGCTTGCTTCTTGCAAATTTTCCAAAATCATCAAGCAAATTCATATTTTTACTATATATTTAATTAACTAACAAAGATATTAAAAAATTACTTATTTTTTTTGCAATACGCTGATTATTATTCAAAAAGCTTATTGAATTCATCCGTGGAGATAATTTTATTTTCAATTTTCACCAGTTCTTTCATGAGTTCCAAAACCTTCTCTTCAAGTATCTTGTCAGCTATCCTTTTTGCGTCATCCTCTTTTTTAAGAGTCTCTTTTGCGTAACTGGTGATCTGCTCATCCGTTACATAATAGAGTCCGTACTGCTGGAACTGGTACCGTGTAACATTCTCAGCCTCTTTAAGAAGCTCCTCTTCAGTGATTTTCAATTCGTTATCACGGGCAACCTTATTCCTTATCAGCTGCCATTTAAGATCTTTCCTGAATTGTTCAAATTCTGAATCTATCTGCTCTTCTGTAGTATTTTCATTTACTCTTAATAGCCATTTTTTAAGGAACTCTTCAGGCAGGCTGAATTCGGTCTTCTCAATTGCCAGAGATTTGATATCGAGCATAAGTTTATAATCGCTTTCACGTTTAAGGTTACTGCCGATCTCTTCCTCAAGTTTATTCATAAACTCTTCTTCAGTATTCACTATACCCTCACCATATATCTTATCAAACAATTCTTTCCCTACTTCGGCTGCATGGAAGCGGCTTATTTCGTTTATTGTAAATCTGAAATTGCCGCTGATATTCACAACTTCCTCCTTTTTCTTTTTCAGTATTCCTGCAATTTCACTATCGTTTGGGAATGCCTTTTTAATATCGAAATCGATGATTTCGCTTACTGTCTTCCCTAAGAACTGCTTTTTGGTTTCATCATCCTTGATGATATCGATACCCATTGAGGTTTCTTCTGCAAAAGGACCATTTTCAACTGGATTGCCATCGTTGTCAATAGCTTCGATACGGCCTTTTACAACATCTTTTTCCTCGATGGATTCTGCCTGCCTCAATTCACCAAATCGCCTGGTATAATTGTTTAAATAATCATTTTTCATCTTTTCATCGATGATGATCTCATGGAAGTTCACCTTGTTCTTCTTAGAGAGCTTGAGTTCAAATGAGGGAGCCAGTCCCAGTTCAAAAGAGAATGTAAAATCCTCCTGAGTATCGAAATTTATCTTTTCATTTTCGTCAAGTTTGGGAAGAGGATCACCAAGTATTTCAACCTTTTCATCAGAAAGGTGTTTCTGAATGCTTTCAGTAACCAGTTTGTTAATCTCCTCAACCTGAACCGCTTTACCGTACATTTTTTTTACAAGACCGATTGGAACCATGCCAGGCCGGAATCCTTTTATATTTGCTTTTTTCCTGTAATCTCTCAGAACTGTTTCAACTTTTTCTTCATAATCGGGTTTGCTGATCTCAACTTTCAGTACAGCATTCAGATCATCAATGTTTTCTCTGGTGATATTCATTTTATTTTCTATTTTATGCATAGTTAAAAAAACCGCCAAAACGCACTTTAAAAGAGGTTGCAGGCGGTTTGTCATATTGTGCGGATGAAGGGACTCGAACCCCCACGTCACGAGGACACAAGATCCTAAGTCTTGCTCGGCTACCAATTACGACACATCCGCGGTAAAATTCCCCGCAAAAATATAATAAATTCCAATGAAAACAAATTGATATAGTCAGCGGCGTAATTCAAAGTTCTTTCCGAGATATACTTTTCTTACATGTTCATCCTCTGCCAGTTGTGCGGCAGTGCCCTGTTTCAGGATATGTCCCTCGAAGAGCAGGTATGCCCTGTCGGTTATTGTAAGTGTCTCGTGAACGTTATGATCAGTGATAAGAATCCCTATGTTTTTCTCTTTAAGTTTTGATACTATTTCCTGTATATCTTCAACAGCTATAGGGTCAACTCCTGCAAAAGGCTCATCAAGTAAAATGAATTTTGGTTTGAGTGAAAGTGCCCTTGCAATCTCAGTACGTCTTCTTTCACCACCTGACAGCTGAATACCTTTGCTCTTTCTTATTTTCTGCAGTCCAAATTCATTTAATAGAGTTTCAAGTCTCTCCTCCTGCTCCTGCTTAGGAAAATTTGACATTTCCAGCACTGCCTTTATGTTGTCTTCAACTGACATATTTCTGAAGACAGAAGCTTCCTGAGCAAGATAACCTATCCCTTTACGGGCTCTCTTATAGACAGGAAGGGTTGTAATCTCTTCATCATCAAGGAAAATTCTACCCTGGCCTGGTTTAATAAGACCAACAATCATGTAAAAGGTAGTAGTCTTTCCTGCACCATTTGGGCCAAGTAAGCCCACAATCTCTCCCTGCTGAACTTCGACCGAGACGTGGTCTACAACAGTTCTGCTACGGTATTTCTTAACCAGGTCGAGAGTGTGAAGCTTCATTTGATCATCTATGAGGTTACAGTATCTGACTGTGGTTCATCATCATTCATAAAGGCTTCGCTGTCCCTGTCCTTCTGCCTCATTACTCTTGCAGATATCATGATGCTAACCTCATAAAGAATCAGAAGCGGTATGGATACAAGTGTCTGTGAGAAAATATCAGGAGGAGTTATAATTGCAGAAAGCACAAAAATCACAACGATTGCATGTTTCCTGTATTGTCTCATGAAATTAGGAGTTATCAACCCTATTTTAGTCAGGAAGAATGCTATTATCGGAAGTTCAAAGACAAGACCTGTAGCAAGACAAATTGAAGTAATTGTACCTATATATGATCTGATATTTATCTGGTTTACAACTTCAGGGCTTATTTCATATGAACTGAGAAAATGTATCGAAAGGGGTGCAAGAAGAAAGTACCCGAATGCAACTCCGGTAAAGAAAAGCATTGAAGAAGCAAAAACGGCGCCTTTGGCATATCGGGCTTCGTTGGTTTTAAGTGCAGGTTTAAAAAACTGCCAAAACTCCCAGAGTATAACCGGAAACGCTAATATGAGACCAGCAACCAGCGAAACAGTTATATGTGTCGTAAGCTGTCCTGACATTTTAATACTGATCAGGTTCAATTGTTGCGTATTAATACATAAGGCAGTTGTATTCAGATATTCACCAAGACGGCAAAGCAGCCTGGCTGTTATAAAGTCAGGGCTTTTTGGTGCAAGAATTACACTGTCGAATATAATGTTCTTAAAAAGGAAAGCCACTATCATCAATATTACTATCGCAAGTATAGAGCGTATAATATGCCACCGCAACTCCTCAAGATGCTCAAGGAACGACATCTCCTTTTCACCCTTTTTCCCTTTTTCCCACAGCTTAGCCATATGCAAACCAATATATAATTAAAATCAGCCTGTAAAGATGATAAATCTTCTTAAGCAAAACAACATCAATTTGATTCCCATTGAAAGAGATTGCAACATTTATCTTCTCATTTTTGTTAATAAAATGAAAAATTGGCTTTTTCATCATGAAATTTATTAACTTTATATAAACTGCCATGTGTAAAACACGCTTATATTGATTCTCAACATTGGGGATATTATGATTAATGATTCTACTATACATGATTACTTGAAGAAGTATTTTGGGTTTGATATTTTTAAAGGCAATCAGGAACCTATAATAAGAAATGTTCTCGACGGGAGGGATACTTTTGTATTAATGCCTACAGGAGGAGGCAAATCATTATGTTATCAGCTTCCTGCTGTTATGAAGAACGGTACTGCCATTGTTATATCGCCGCTTATTGCTCTCATGAAAAATCAGGTAGATGCAATGAGGAATTTCAGCACTGATGATGATGTTGCCCATTTCCTTAATTCATCGCTTACAAAATCGGAGATAGCAAGGGTTAAAAAAGATGTTATTTCGGGCAAGGCTAAATTGCTTTATGTTGCCCCTGAGTCGCTGACCAAGGAAGAAAATATTGAATTTCTGAAGAATATAGATATTTCTTTCTATGCCATTGATGAAGCCCATTGTATATCGGAGTGGGGACATGATTTCAGGCCTGAGTACAGGAGAATAAGACCGATTATTGACACTATAGGCCGATCTCCGGTAATTGCACTTACTGCAACTGCCACACCCAAAGTGCAGCATGATATTCAGAAGAACCTGGGGATTCTAGATGCTGATGTTTTTAAATCATCCTTTAACAGGCCGAATCTCTACTATGAGGTTAAATCGAAACAGGATGTATCAAAGGAGATTATCAGGTATATAAAAAATAACAATGGCAAATCGGGAATTATCTATTGCCTGAGCCGTAAGAAGGTGGAGGAGATAGCCGAACTGCTCAAAGTGAACGGTATTAAGGCTCTTCCGTATCATGCGGGGATGGATTCAGCCACAAGAACTGCCAACCAGGACAAATTCCTTATGGAAGAGGTAGATATTATAGTAGCTACCATTGCATTCGGGATGGGCATTGATAAACCTGATGTAAGGTTTGTTATTCATTACGATATTCCGAAGAGCCTTGAGGGTTATTACCAGGAAACAGGCAGGGCAGGACGTGATGGCGGTGAAGGTAACTGCATAGCATATTACAGTTACAGCGATATTACCAAGCTTGAAAAATTCATGCAGGGTAAGCCTATCGCAGAACAGGAGATAGGTAGACAGCTGCTTCTTGAAACAGTATCTTACGCTGAATCATCAGTATGCCGTAGAAGACTGCTTCTACATTATTTCGGAGAGGAGTATGATAAAGATAACTGTGAGGCTTGTGATAACTGCCTGCATCCCAAAACACAATTTGAAGGTAATGATGCAGTCGTTAGTGTTCTAGAAACTATTCTTGCTGTAAAGGAGAAATTCAAGGCCGATCATATTGCCAATATACTTGCAGGGAAGGTTACCTCTGCTATAAAATCATACAAGCATCATAAGCTTGAATTTTTCGGATCAGGCGAGGACAAGGATGAAAAGTTCTGGAATATGGTTATCAGGCAGGGTCTCATTGCCAAAATGCTGACCAAGGATATCGAAAACTACGGTCTTCTGAAGCTCACCCCAAAAGGGCTTGAATTTTTAGAAAAGCCTACTTCCTTCATGCTTGCCGAGGATCATGATTATGCAGAATCGACTGAAGAAGAGAGTGCATTCGGGGCAAAGATTACAGCTGTGGATGAAGAACTCTTCAGTGTCCTTAAGGATCTGAGAAAGAAGATATCGAAAGTAAAAAATGTACCGCCATTCGTTGTTTTCCAGGATCCGTCGCTTGAGGACATGGCTATACAATACCCCATTACAATTGATGAACTTCAGAATATATCAGGGGTTGGAGCCGGCAAGGCACAGAGATACGGGATGGATTTTATTGAGATAATAAAAAGGTATGTTGAAGAAAAAGAGATAATAAGGCCCCTTGACATGGTTGTAAAATCGGTTGTCAACAAGTCGGGCATAAAGGTTTATATTATCCAGAGCATAGATATGAAGAGGTCGCTTGAAGATATTGCAGAGGCGAAGGGAATGGATATGCCTGAACTGATATCGGAGATCGAAGCCATTGTAAATTCCGGGACCAGAATAAATCTCGATTATTATATCAATACCGTTATTGACGATGAGCGTCAGAATGATATCTATTCATACTTTCGCGAGGAAGCGGAATCTGATTCGCTGGATGAGGCCTTTAAAGAACTTGGAAGTGAGTTTGAAGAAGAGGAGATAAGACTAATGAGGATCAAATTCCTTTCTGAAATGGGTAATTAATTCCAACTGCGTGGTAACAGAAATCCGTAACACACGCTAATTAAAACATACAAAGGATATATTACTTGTGATGGTATGAACCATGACATGAGTTTCTTTTTGCCATAACGTGTCGTTGTTCTGTCAAGTATAAGGTAATCGGGGATTGATTTAATAATGAGGGCAACTATATATATATAAATAAATGTAATATCAAAAAGTGCAATGGCAGGAGAGACTATCAGCAGTAAAATTGTAACAAATGTTACAATTCCCATAATTATTGTATTTATATCCTTATAGGCAGGTGCTTTTGATATCCATCGGCCCCTCTGTTTGAAGAACTTCCCAGTTGAGAGGGGAGAAGCAGTTATTACAGCTGCTTCCATTGCTTCCATCCATTCTATCTTTGAACCTCTTTTCTTCTTTAAACTGTGAAGGAGGAACACATCATCACCTGAAGCAATTTCAGGGTGGAGATTGTTGATGTTTGAAAGGAAGGTCTCCTTTCTGAAAGCCAGATTTGCTCCATTGCACATTATCCCGCTGCCCTGAGCCAAAGTACCGGCTGTTACTCCTTGCAGGCCAAGGAATTCAAGCTCAGCAAATCTTCCAAACACTCCTTTACTCTCAGCAACCATCACCGGGCAGACTATCATGTCGGTACCTGATGCGTGGCTGAAGGAACTTATTGTATGAAGCCACTCCTTTTGCATTATGCAATCGGCATCAGTTGTTACAATAAGTGATCCTTTGGCAGCATTAACAGCTGTTATCAGGGCCGCTTTTTTCCCTCTGCCATTATTTTTAAGAACGGAGATATTCTTTATTTCACAAAATGAAGATGCGATTCGGAATGTACTATCGGTCGAATTGTCATCGACAATGATTACTTCAAAAAGTTCGGAAGGATATATCTGCTCACGAAGATTATTTAAAATACAGGGAAGGTGTTCCTGTTCGTTCCTGCAGGCAATTATTACAGAAACAAACTGATTTCCATTGTTTTCCGGCTTATAGGTCTTTAGTTTCTTAAGACCCCTGTAAACCCTGAGGAGCAGAAAGAAATAAGGTAAAACCAATATTATTACAAGCCATTGCATCCGGATTTACTTTAGCCATTCATACATCCTGTAATGTTCACTCTGCATTCCCAGTGATTCATATGTTTTTTGTGCCCGGATATTGTTTGTCTCAACATAAAGACGCAAACCGGCGATTCCAATTTTTTCAGCTTCGTTTCTTATTTTGTCATACATCATTCTGAAAACTCCTTTTCTGCGGAATTCCGGGAGAACGTATACTGACTGAAACCACCACACATCAGCATTTCTCCAGTCGCTCCATTCATAAGTTATAAGCAATGAGGCAATTACTTTTTCATTATTTTCAGTCACCCAGTACTGACCCCTGGCCGGATTATTAAATACAGCCATAACACCATTGATGATCTTTTCCGGAATAAGTTTAAGTTTTTCGGTTTCCCATGCCATTTTATGCTGGAAATCAATTATGTCCGGAGCATCTTCAGGTTTTGCTTTTCGTATTGTCATCATGGTATTGTGGTATTTCGGTGCTACGGTATGACGGATTACTCTTTCCATCTCCCTCTCTCCCCCTCAATTCTTCCTTTCGCCTCCCGAAAGCTCCCGGTAATTATCGGGACGGGACGTCTTTCGCCCTCTGTCTTTCGCCCTACGCCCTACTTATACTCCTCCCAGCTTTTAATAACCAGATCTTCACGGCTCAGTTTGCAATAGGCAAGGATGAATGCACTTGCGAGTCTGGCATTTGTTATCAATGGTACATTATAATCAATGGCGCTTCTTCTTATTGTATAATCGTTCTGAAGCTCAGTAGCTGAAAGATCCTTTGGAATGTTTACAACAAGATCGACCTCTTTTGATTTTATAAGATCAATAGTGTTAGGCGATTTATTCTCATCGGGCCAGTAAGCTACATGAGCCTCAACACCAGCATTTTTAAGGAAGAGCTGTGTTCCCCTGGTGGCATATAGCTTATGTCCTTTCCCGACCAGGGCCCTTGCACTGTTGAGAAGCTCAACTTTAGATCTTGCCGGACCGGTTGAAAGAAGGATACTTTTTTGCGGTACCCTGTATCCTACCGAGAACATTGCTTTTAGGATAGCTTCATAGAACCCTTCGCCAATACAGCCAACCTCACCGGTTGAAGACATATCTACACCCAGTACAGGATCGGCCTTTGCAAGACGTGAGAAGCTGAACTGGGGAGCTTTTACTCCAACATAATCAAGTTCAAATACTGTTTTTCTGGGTTTCTCTGCAGGTAATCCCAGCATTACCTTTGTTGCCAGTTCGATGAGGTTTGTCTTAAGCACCTTTGAAACGAAAGGCATGCTTCGGCTGGCCCGAAGGTTACATTCGATAACTTTTATATCATTGTCTTTAGCAAGAAACTGAATATTGAACGGGCCCGTTATCTCAAGCTCTTTTGCAATCTGACGCGATATTCTTTTAATTCTTCTTGCGGTTTCGAAGTAAATTTTCTGCGCAGGGAATACCATCGTTGCATCTCCTGAATGTACGCCGGCAAATTCTACATGTTCACTGATTGCATAGGCCAGCATATCTCCGTCACGGGCAACAGCATCGATCTCTATTTCCTTTGCATTCTCAATAAATTCAGAAACTACAACAGGATATTGTTTTGATACATTTGCAGCAAGATTGAGGAAATGAGTAAGCTCATTCTTGTTTGATACTACGTTCATGGCAGCACCTGACAGCACATATGAGGGTCTTATCAGAACAGGGAAGCCTATACGGTCAACAAATTCATAGATATCATCAATTGATGAAAGCTCTTTCCATCGTGGCTGATCGACGTTCAGATTATCGAGCATTGCAGAGAATTTATGTCTGTTTTCTGCCCTGTCAATCGATATTGGGGAAGTTCCCATTACAGGAACCTTTGCATTGAAGAGTCTCATTGCAAGATTATTGGGGATCTGCCCTCCTACAGATACAATTACTCCACCCGGATTTTCAATATCTATTATATCGAGCACTCTTTCAAAGGTAAGCTCATCAAAATAGAGCCTGTCGCAGATATCATAATCAGTACTTACAGTCTCGGGATTATAATTGATCATAACCGATCTCAGGCCTTCCTTCTTGATGGTCTCTATTGCATTTACCGAGCACCAGTCAAATTCAACGCTTGAGCCTATCCTGTATGCACCTGATCCGAGTACAATAACTGACTTTTTATCATTCTCACATATAATATCATGTTCTGTACCACTGTATGTAAGATAGAGATAGTTTGTAATTGCGGGGTATTCAGCAGCAAGTGTATCTATCTGTTTGATATATGGAACGATTCCAATCGATTTCCTGTAGCGTCTTAGCTTCATCAGGTCATCGTTTATTGAGGCAGGTCCGGATTTCAGGACATGTCTGGCTATCTGGAAGTCGCTGAAGCCATTTATCTTGGCATGAGCAAGGAGTTCATGAGGCATTGACTCGAAACTCTCATACATGCATATCTCATTCTTAATATTAACTATGTTCCTTAGTTTAAATAAGAACCATTTGTCAATTTTGGTCAGGTCATAGATTTTATCAACCGACATTCCTTTTTCGAGGGCTTCAGCTATCGAAAAGATCCTCATGTCGGTAGGCTCTGAAAGTTCCCTCTCAATGTCTTCGAAGCTAAGGTCATGGTTCCCGGTAAAGCCGTGCATCCCCTGGCCAATCATTCTCAGACCTTTCTGAATTACCTCCTCAAAGGTTCTCCCTATTGCCATTACCTCTCCTACGCTCTTCATGCTGCTGCCAATAAGGTGCGAAACCCCAACAAATTTGTTGAGGTCCCAGCGAGGAATTTTACAGACTATATAGTCGAGAGCCGGTTCAAAGCAGGCTGTGGTATTTTTTGTCACAGAATTTTTTAGTTCGTGCAGTCCATATCCAATTCCCAGTTTGGCTGCAATAAAAGCCAGCGGATAACCTGTTGCTTTTGAGGCAAGAGCACTCGATCTTGAAAGACGCGCGTTTACCTCAATAACCCTGTAGTTTTCAGAATCGGGAGAGAGGGCATATTGAACATTACATTCACCTATTATTCCGATATGCCTTATTATCCTTATTGATAGTTCTCTCAGCTTATGGTACTCACTGTTGGTTAATGTCTGTGAGGGAGCAACAACTATGCTTTCACCTGTATGTATCCCCAGCGGGTCAAAATTCTCCATATTACATACAGTGATACAATTGTCGTAACGGTCACGTACTACCTCATACTCAACCTCTTTCCATCCTTTCAATGATTCTTCCACAAGTATCTGGGTTGTATATGAGAATGCCTTTGACGCAAGATTTCTGAGCTCTTCTGCATCAGATGCGAAGCCGCTTCCCTGTCCTCCAAGTGTATATGCAGCCCTTATTATTACAGGAAATCCCAGTTTTTCAGCAGCTTCAAGGGCTTCATCAACCCCAGTAACAGCAATGCTGCTGGGAGTTTTTACATCGATCTCATTAAGTTTCCTGACAAATAATTCGCGGTCCTCAGTGTCCATAATGGCTCTCACGGGAGTTCCCAGTACCCTTACATTATACTTCTCAAAAACACCCGCGTTAAAAAGCTCGGTACCGCAATTTAATGCAGTTTGTCCACCGAATGAGAGAAGTATACCATCAGGTTTTTCCTTTTTTATTACCTCTTCAACAAAATAAGGTGTTACGGGAAGGAAGTATATATTATCGGCAAGGCCTTCAGATGTCTGAACAGTTGCAATATTGGGATTTATGAGAACTGTCTCTATACCCTCTTCTTTAAGTGCTTTAAGAGCCTGTGAACCTGAATAATCGAATTCACCTGCTTCTCCAATTTTGAGAGCTCCGGAACCGAGCAAAATAACCTTATTAATTTCGTCTTTCATTGTCAGGATTTGTGCGCCAAAATTAGCACATTTTTTTAATTTGAGTTTTAAATTATAATAAAATGAATATATTTGCAAAAAAAATGCATAAATATGCAAAAAACAAAAAGACTTCTGGCAATTGAGAAGATTATCAGAGAAGCCAGGATAGCAACACAGGAGGAGTTGCTTAAAAAGCTGAAAGGGAAAGGGATAAGCTGTACGCAGGCTACGCTGTCCCGAAATTTAAGGCAGTTGGGAGTCGGAAGGATTCCGGACGGAGCAGGAGGTTACAAGTATTCCCTGCCAGATAATATCCGGGTTTCACATGATTCCATCGGGAAACTGAATATTGTACCTGTAATACAGGATATTATTGAAGCAAAAGGGATGCTGATAATTAAGACATTACCGGGCAATGCAAGCAACACTGCACTCTATATTGACGATGCAGGACGTTATGAGTTGGCGGGTACAATAGCAGGAGATGATACAATTCTTCTTATACCAAGGGACGGCATCTCATCTCATCAGCTGCATTCATGTCTTGAGATAATCCTGCCCGGATTGCATGAACAGATCAGAAAAAAGTAAAACTGGTCTGGCAACAAATCAGATAAAAGAATATTGCAAAATAGTTTTAAACAAGTCAAATAATCAGAAAAAATGAAAGAAAAAGTTATTCTGGCGTACAGTGGAGGTCTTGATACATCGGTCATTCTCAAATGGCTTATTGAAAAAGGGTATGAAGTAATCGCATTTGTTGCAGATGTAGGACAGAAAGAGGATTTTGAAGCATGCAGGGAGAAGGCATTGCTTCTTGGGGCTTCGAAAGTGATAATTGCTGATCTGAAGAGGGAGTTTGTTGAGGAGTATGTTCTTAAGGCAATTATGGCAAACGCGATATATGAAGACAGGTACCTTCTGGGTACGGCATTGGCAAGGCCGCTTATTGCAAAGAAACAGATTGAAGTAGCAAAGGCTGAAGGAGCAAATACAGTGGCACATGGGGCAACCGGAAAAGGGAATGACCAGGTAAGGTTTGAGCTTACTTATTTTGCTCTTATGCCGGGGGTTGAAGTAATTTCACCATGGAAGGACAGGGAATTCCTTGCTCAGTTCAAGGGAAGGACTGACCTTCTGAAATATGCTTCTGAAAAGAAAATCCCTGTAAAAGCCAGTATAGACAAGCCATATAGTGAGGATGATAATCTGATGCATATAAGTCACGAAGCCGGTGTTCTTGAAGATCCGATGTACTCGCTTCAGAAGAATATGCTTGAGAAGATGGTAATGCCACAGGATGCCCCGGATAAGGAAACACGCATTGTAATTCATTTCAAGAATGGACTGCCGGTTAAGCTTATCAATAAAGATGACGGTACAGTTAAGGATGATTCGTATGAGATGTATATTTATCTGAATGAGCTTGCCGGGAAGAATGGGATAGGGCTTCTTGATATGGTTGAAAACCGGTACGTCGGAATAAAATCCAGAGGCGTCTATGAGACCCCTGCAGCAACTGTGCTTCATATTGCCCATAAGGACATTGAAGGTATCGCAATGGACAGGGAGGTAATGCGACTGGTAAATATGCTTACTCCGAAGTTTGCTGAAATAATCTATAATGGATTCTGGTTCAGTCCGGAAATGGATTTCCTGATGGCTGCCATTAAGAAGAGCCAGGAACTAATAGATGGAAGCGTTCACCTCTGCCTTTATAAAGGGAATGTCCTGATTGAAGGCAGGGAATCACCTTCATCCCTTTACAACAAGAATTTATCAAGTATGGATATAGAAGGAGGGTTTGATCAGACGGACAGCAAAGGGTTCATCAGGATTAATGCGATAAGACTGATGGCTCACAGGGCTATAGTTGAGGCGAGTGAGAAATAATAACTGAATTATAATCTTATGAAACTTTGGGAAAAGGGGATTAACCCCGAACCTGCTATTATCGAATTTACGGCGGGAAAAGACAGGAAGACCGATTTAGCACTAACGAAGTGGGATATCGTGGGTTCGATGGCTCATGTAATTATGCTTCAGGATGTTGGCCTTATATCCAAGGATGAGAAAAATGAAATGCTGAAGGCTCTTCATTCTCTTTTTGAATGGGATGAGGAGGGTAGTCTGGTTATTGAAATTGATGTTGAGGATATTCATTCCCAGATTGAGAAGGAAATGTCGTCGATACTTGGTACAACCGGAAAGAAGATACATACAGGAAGATCAAGGAATGACCAGGTGCTTGTAGATATCCGCCTTTATACAAGGGAAGAGATAGATAAGCTGTCAGTTCATATCAGGAAAGTTTTTAACAAGCTTCAGAGCCTGAGCGACCAGTATAAGGAGGTATTGTTGCCTGGTTATACGCATATGCAGCCGGCTATGGTTTCATCCTTCGGATTGTGGTTTGGAGCATGGGCTGAGTGTCTGGCCGATGATATTGTTCTTCTTGCCGGGGCAAGGGCCCTCAACAATCAGAATCCTCTCGGAACTGCAGCCGGATATGGTACAACACTTCCTATAAACAGGAAGCTTACCTCTGAATTGATGGAATTTGACGATCTGCTTTACAATTCAGCTTATGCGAGCCTCAGTAGAGGCAAGATTGAAATGGCAGTTGCTTCTGCTCTGGCTTCTGTAGCACAGACATTATCACGATTCTCAATGGATATTTGTATCTATATGAGTTCAGAGTACAGGTTTATTGATTTCCCTGACGAATATGTAACAGGTTCAAGTATAATGCCTCAGAAGCGAAATCCTGATGTATTTGAACTCATCAGAGCACGATGTAATGTGATACAGACCCTTCCGAACCAGATTGCAATTCTTACAAGTAACCTGCAGTCGGGTTACAACAGGGACCTTCAGTTGCTGAAACAAATTGTGTTTGATGCATTCGGTGAGCTAAGGGAGTGTATTGAGATAATGTTGCTGATGCTTAACAATATTAAAGTGAAGAAGAATATAACTGAGAATCCTCTCTATAACACAATTTTCAGTACCGAGGAGGTAAACAGGCTTGTCAAGCATGGAATACCATTCAGGGATGCGTACAAAGCTGTGTCGGATATGGTAAAAAACTCCTCATTCTCGAAAACCGCCCTGGCCGATTATGTTCATGAAGGAAGTATTGGTAATCTCTGCAATAAGGAGATAGCTGATCTTTTTGAAGCGAGGATGAAACCTTTTAAAAATACTTCAGCTTCAGAGTTTGCCGAGAAGATGATGAAACATGTAACTGATTAGGAGCCCCTTGTCCCTTAAAGGGAGCTTTATTATTGATCTACATTGATTTCTTAATATTCTCAACAAACACATCAAACAGATAACCAGTGTCAGTCGGACCTCCTGAAGCTTCAGGATGGAACTGGGTTGAGAAGAATGGCATTGAATTATGTTTCATTCCTTCATTGGTATTGTCGTTAATATTTATGAATAACGGCTCCCAGTCTTTTGCCAGGGTTTCATTGTCGACAGCAAATCCATGATTCTGAGATGTAATATAAGCTTTATCGGTACCAACCTGAAGGACTGGCTGATTATGGCTACGGTGTCCGTACTTTAGTTTGTATGTATCAGCTCCTGAAGCCAGAGCCATAAGCTGGTTTCCCAGGCAAATACCAAAGACAGGTTTCGATCCGGAAAATGATTTGTGTATATTTTCAATGGTAGCAGTACACATTTTTGGATCACCAGGGCCATTTGACAGGAACAATCCATCATACTCTTCCTGGTGAAAGTCATAATCCCATGGGACTCTTATAATTGTAGTATCTCTTTTCAGCAGATTCCGGATTATGTTATACTTTACACCGCAGTCAACAAGCAGGATACGGTACCTTCCTGAGCCATATACTTTTTTTGAATGAGTGCTTACTTCAGCAACAAGGTTTACTTTATTAGGATCATAAAAATCGATAGTACTGCCATCGGGTTCCATTATTCCAAGCATAGCTCCCTTCTCACGAATCCTTTTTGTGAGAGCCCTGGTATCTACCCCGTATATGCCTGGCACATTATTTCGTTTCAGCCATTCGTCAAGACTCTCTTCAGCGTTCCAGTGGCTATATTCAAACGAATAGTCTGAAACTATAAGTCCCGAGATATGAATAGATGATGACTCATAGAATTTATAAAGGTCATTCTCCTCACTTTTTGCCGGAGCTCCGTAATTGCCAACGAGAGGATATGTAAGACAGAGTATTTGTCCACGGTACGAGGGATCAGTAAGGCTTTCAGGATAACCTGTCATTGCAGTATTAAAAACCACTTCTCCGGCTGCAGCCAAAGGGGACCCAAATGAATAACCATGGTATATGGTTCCGTCTTCAAGTGTTAGTTTAACCTTTAATCTACTTTCCATTATTTATCTGATTTTTAAAATTGCATCTTCAATCTGTTGCATTGCCATAGCCACATTTTTCATGGAAGTTGCAACATTCATTCTCATAAAACCTTCACCACCAGGTCCAAATGTTGAACCTTCATTCATTCCAACACCAGCGCTGTTAACAAAGAAATTCATAAGTTCTTTTCCTGTCATTCCAAATTTTCTGCAGTCGAGCCATATCATATAAGTGGCTTCTGTTTTAACCGGTACTATTTCGGGAATCATCTTCCTGCAATATTCATTTACGTATTCTATATTGCCATCGATATAATCAAGGAGTGAATCAAGCCAGGCTTCACCTCTGGAATATGCTGCGATTGAAGCAATAGTCCCAAAAATATTGCCATTCCCAATATGAAGACTTTTCAGAGTTTTCCTGAACGATCTTCTTAATTCAGTGTTTGAAATAACAACCGAAGATGTCGACAGGCCTGCGAGGTTAAATGTTTTACTTGGGGCCAGGCATGTAATTGTAATATCAGCTATCTCTTCTGAAATGGAAGCAACAGGAACATGATGGTATCCCGGAAGAACAAGGTCAGAATGTATTTCATCGGACAAAATTAGGATCTTGTTTTTCAGACAAATTTCAGCCAGCTGGTTGAGTTCCTGCTCTGACCATGCTCTTCCAACCGGATTATGAGGATTGGAGATTATTATCATCCTTGTACTGCTGTCGATCGAACTTAGAAGTGTCTCAAAGTCCATTTTCCAGCCATCTGGTGTTTCTGTTAGCTGATTATAAATCAGGTTTCTGCCATGTGCTTTAACAGCAGAAAAGAAAGGGAAATATACCGGGGGTTGTACTGCGATGCTATCGCCTGAAAGAGAGAATGCAAGGGTGGCAATGTTAAGAGCTGGTACCACACCCGGGGTATACGATATCCATTCTCTTTCAATTTTCCAGTTATGTCTGCTTAAATGCCAGTTGATAATCGAGGAATAATAATCTTCAGGTCTGTATGTATAACCATATATATGATGGTTGAGTCGATTCTGAAGAGCATTTACTATGAAATCGGGAGTTTCAAAATCCATATCAGCTACCCACATCGGAATTACTTCATTCTTTCCGAAGGTATCCTTCCTGAGGTCATACTTGATACTGTCTGTGCCCCTTCTGTCAATAGTTTCATCGAAATTCCACATCCTGAAAAATCAGCTTATTACAGGGGCTCAAAGATATATAAAAAAATAGGGATCTTCATGATGGAAGTAAATCTACACCTGCCAGTGAAAAAACTTCTGGCATATTAAGAACTGCTTTGTTAAGGCTGGATAGATATGATTAAATAAATAAGAGCAGATGTAATATTTTTATTTAAGAATATTTACTACTTTTATCCACAGTTTTTTGAACCCCATTTAAAAATTAAAACAGACCAGAGATGAAAAAGATTTTTGCAGGTGCTTTAATTACAATGCTGATTCTTGGTTCATTTGCTTTCACATCATGCAAAAACAGAGTTGCAGTGAAACAGCAGGAGCAGATTGAGAGGGATCAGGTTCAATCAATTGAGCGCCAGATCGAATCAAATGTATACCCTTTACCTACATCCGCAGAAGTAATAAAAATGCTTACCGATCTTGAAGTAGGGTTTATAATCGGTATTTCTAATCCGGTTGAAAACGTAAAGAAATATTTCAGCAGTACTACCAGGGCTATTAATCTTGGTGTTTATGGTGCGGATCTCAGTTATTCCACATTATATAACATGCAGCAGGAGGTCATCAATAATATGAGTGCTATCAGATCTCTTGCCAATGAGCTGAATATGTCCAAGATATATAATGAAGATCTTTATGAAAAGATCAGGCAGAACTTTGATAACAGGGATCAGCTTGTAGATATTCTTACCAGTGCTTTTAATGATACCTATGTATATCTGGCTGATAACGATCAGCAGCCTCTCGCACTGCTTGTTGTTGGTGGTGCCTGGGTTGAAGGGATGTTCCTTACAACTCATGTATCTGAAGCTGCTTATCAGGTTGCTGGAATTTCCAGGGTACTTCTGGAACAGAAAAAATCATTTGAAGTTTACCTCGAGATTACACAGCCTTATATTAATGATCCCAGTGTCGGCGATTTTGTTAAGACCCTTGATCCAATAAAAAAGGTATATGAAGGAATTGGAACAAGTCTTACTGAGAAAAATATCAAGGATATCACTGTAGCAATTACAGGAGTAAGGGAGAAAATTGTTGAATAATTTAACAATATGATAATGGCCGCAAAGACAGGATCTTTGCGGTCTTTTTTTTACATGATGTTTATATGAGGGAATCGGTATTACTTGCCTTAATTCACATTTTTGCCATTGTATCTACTGTAAATCCTGCCGGAATTTCATCGAGAGGAAAGAAAATTCTGCGCAGTTATTTGAGGCGATATCTCAACAGGGAGCTTGAGGAAGAATACTATAGCCTTTTTGAAAACAATCTTGAGTTTTATTCCAATGAACTTAAAAGTGTTGATAAGTCTGAACTGTCAGATGAGGAATCTCTTATATCATTCCAGATAACAAACATCTGCAGGCAGATAAAGAAAGGTCTCTTTCTTGAAGAGCGGATGATTGTCTTTCTCCAGCTTATAGAGTTTGCGTTCGAGGATGGGATGATTACTGAACAGGAAAAGACTATTATAGATATAGTTGCAAGGACTTTCAATATATCTAAAAATGAGTATGATAATGCCTCTGCATTTATGATCGGCAGGTCATACGATGATGTATCTCCCGATTGCATACTTATTATTGAAAGTGATAATCCAAAATATTCCGGTGCATCTATTTACAGGAATTATGATAAATGGAGACATATCAGAATTAAAGGATTTAAGGGATTCCTGGTAGTTCTTCATATTGAAAGTACAGGAACTCTGCTGATAATCTATGATGGGCCTCTTGGCCTCTATTTCAAGGGGAGGGATATAATTGCGTGTCGGCCGTATCTGCTTGAAAGGGGCGTTAACATCAAAGGTCCCGGAATTGAACCAATCTATTATTCAAGGATCTATAAGAAATTTGTTTCAAGGGGATTTCTGGAGAAAGTAACTTTTGAAGGCCATGACATAGAATTCTTATTCAAGAATTCGGATAACGGTGTTCAGAAGATGAATTTCAAGATCGATTCCGGAAACCTTATAGGAATAATGGGAGGTAGCGGTGTCGGGAAATCGACACTCTTTAATATTCTGCATGGTAAACTCATTCCAACCTCAGGTAATATTTATATAAACGGGTACGATATAAATTCAGATTCTGAAGATCTTAAAGGACTTATCGGATTTGTCCCGCAGGATGATATGTTGATTGAGGAACTTACTGTATATCAGAATCTTTACTACAATGCACGTCTTTGTTTTGGTGATTTTAATGAAAACGAACTAAGGAATACTGTTGAAAAGGTTCTTCATGATCTGGATCTATATGAAATAATAGACCTCCAGGTAGGAGATGTCCTTAACAAGAAGGTCAGCGGCGGTCAGAGAAAGAGATTAAACATAGGACTTGAGTTAATGCGTGAACCTATTGTTTTGTTTGTTGATGAACCAACCTCGGGATTGTCATCTTCTGATTCAGAGAAGGTTATGGTTTTGCTCCGGAATCAGGCGATGCAGGGTAAGCTGGTTTTTGCTATCATCCATCAACCATCTTCAGATGTAATTAAAATGTTTGACCGCCTGTGGGTTCTCGATAAGGGTGGTTATATGATATATGACGGGGATCCTGTTGAGGCGCTTGTTTATTTCAAAACAGAGACATCGCAGGCTAATGCTGCCGAGAGTGAATGTCCTACCTGTGGAAATGTAGAAACTGATGATATCCTGCATATTACTGAGGTTAAGGTTATTGACCCTTCAGGGTTGCCTGGCAAGGAACGCCAGGTAAGTCCTCAGGAATGGTATGAAAAGTACAGGAAAAAGATGATGCCTGTATTATCAGGAAAACCTCCGAAAACAAGCATTCCTCCAAGTAACTTCAGGGTTCCTGGGAAGCCTGAGCAGATAAGGACCTTTATTGAAAGGAATATAACCAGGAAGATTGCTGATAGCCAATACATGATAATAAACCTGCTTGAAGCGCCGATTCTTGCTTTTATTCTTGGTTATATATCAAAATATAGTACTAACGGCATTTATACATTCTCTGACAACAAGAATTATCCGGTTTTTATGTTTATGGGTATAATTGTTGCACTGTTTATTGGACTCACTGTGAGTGCTGAGGAGATCTACAGGGACAGAAAAATACTGGAGAGGGAAAAGTTTTTAAACCTGAGCAGGTTGAGCTATATGGTTTCAAAGATCAATTTCCTGTTTACCCTGTCTGCAATACAGACACTTTCATTTATTCTTGTAGCTAATCTGATTATGGAAGTAAGGGGCATGCTTCTTCATCAGTGGATCATTCTTTTCTCAACGGCCTGTTTCGGAAATCTTTTGGGATTGAATATTTCAGCAGGTATGAGGACCGCTGTAAGTATCTATATCCTTATTCCACTGATCCTTGTTCCTCAATTGTTGCTTGGAGGAGTAATGATTAAATATGATGATCTGCACTGGTCGCTCACCAGGAAAGTTTATGTGCCGGTGATTGGAGACATGATGGTAACCCGCTGGGCTTATGAAGCTGCAAGCGTGGAACAATTCAGGATTAACAAGTTTGAGAAACCCTTCTTCAAATATGATAAGGAGATAAGCCAGAATGACTGGTATGCTTCATTTCTTATCCCTAATCTCAAGGTTACTGTTGATAAATGTCTTGCTGAAAAGGATGATCCCGGAAAGACCGATGAATACAGTCAATCATTTAAAAAGCTTTTATATCATATCAATGACCTCTCACTGAAATCAGAAATAAAGAACGAAGAGATTGTTAAAGGGCTGAATGTAAAATCCTTTAATGATTATTACGCGGATCAGACAAAGATTTATCTGGATTCGTTGTCGAGGACTTTCAGAGCAAAAAGCAAAACTATATCTAACCAGAGAAACTTACTGTACAGGCAGATAGAATCAGTAATAGGACCTGATGAATTTCTGAAGCTGAGAAACAGCCATTATAATGAGACACTTGCTGATATTGTTCTTAACAGGATGTCGACCAGTAAGATATTTGATGCTGGCGACAGATTTATCCAGAAGGCTGATCCCGTATACATGAATCCGGGCTCTAAATGGGGCAGGGCTCATTTCTATGCACCATATAAGCAGATTGGGAATCTCAAGATCGGTACCCTCCTGTTTAATATTCTGATGATTTGGATAATGATCTTCTCATTATTTGTGGCACTCTATGTCAATCTTCTGAAAAAATTCATTACATTTCTTGAATCACTTAAATTACCCATATTAAGAAAGTTCGGCAGAGATCTCTTGCAGATTTGACCTCATGAATAGAGTACAACCAAAGAAAAATCTGGGTCAGCATTTTCTCAAAGACAGGGGAACTGCGGCCAGGATTGCATCCACCCTGTCTGGGGAAGGATATGATTCCGTTCTTGAGATTGGTCCAGGGACAGGAATCCTCACAGGATTTCTTCTTGACAGGAATTTTCCCGATTTCAGAGTTATTGAAATAGATCATGAATCGGTTAATTACCTTCATGAACATTTTCCGGCTCTTAAAAATATTCTGACAGGAGATTTTCTTGCTATGGATCTCAACAGGTATTACAAAGGAAAGTTGGCTGTTACTGGTAATTTCCCCTATAATATTTCCACGCAGATTCTCTTTAAAGTCCTGAATCATAAAGATATGATAGTTGAGGTGACCGGAATGTTGCAAAAAGAAGTAGCGGAGAGGATCTGTGCAGGACCTGGTTCAAAAACATATGGAATACTCAGTGTTCTTCTTCAGGCATATTATAAGGCTGAATATCTGTTTACAGTGTCGGAAAATGTCTTCATCCCGCCGCCAAAAGTTAAATCAGGAGTAATCAGGCTAAGGCGCAATGGTATTATGAATCTTGGGTGCGATGAGGCTCTTTTCGTCAGAGTGGTTAAGGCTTGTTTCAACCAGAGACGAAAAAAACTTAAGAATTCTGTGAAATCTGCCTTTTCTCTGGACAATTACGATTATCCTGATCTTGATCTTAGACCTGAACAACTTTCTGTGGAGCAGTTTATAAATCTGACAAAATGGATTGATGAAAACAGAAATCTATCAGAATGAATAACCTATTGCCTCTACAGGATTCATTTTGGATGCTGCACTGGCAGGGGCATAGCCGGCAACAATGCCTATAACTCCCGATATTGTTATAGCAAGTATCATATTTGCCACGGTAAGGTGAATGTCAAGTTCATATACATAGTTGACACCTACAGTGGCAAGCAATATCATTAATATTCCAAGAATGCCTCCAAAGAGTGAAAGAAGTATCGATTCAACAAGAAATTGCTGAAGGATGAAGAAGCGTTTTGCTCCGAGAGCTTTCTGAATGCCAATCTGGTTTGTTCTTTCCCTTACTGAAACAAACATAATGTTAGCAATCCCGAATCCTCCAACCAGTATTGAGAAACCACCTATTATCCAGCCTCCTATATTAATGCCTGCAAAAACTGGTTCAAATCCCTGGGTCAGCATGCTGGCTTTGTTAATTGAGAAATTGGAAATTTCATCAGGCTGAAGTCGCCTTGCTGCCCTCAGTACCATTGTAATCTCATCACTTAGCTCCTGGGTTGAAACTCCATTCTTAGCCTTTATTATGAGATTGGAGTTTATATTTTTATTCCGCAGGTTTACAAAGTTTTTAGCGTAGTTCAAAGGTACAAGGGTCATTTCATCCATTCCTTCATCACTCAGACCTCCTTTGCCCTCTTTTTTGAATACTCCGATTACGGTGGCCTTATTTCCTCCAATAGTGATCTGCTTGTTGACAGGATTCATTTTTTCAAAAAGTCTCTCCGCCAGAACAGCCCCAACGATCGCAACATTTTTCCCGGAGGCTGATTCCTCAGGTGAAAAGTATCGTCCTTTTTCAATCTCAAATGATCTGACAGATTCAAAATCATAAGTTGAAGCCCATATTACCGCATCACTTGCAACATTACTCTTATATCTTATTTGTCGAGACTGAAATGCTGAATAACAAACGGATTCAGTCCTTACTGACCTGTCTGAAATAGCCTTGTAATCATCTTGAGTAATTGCTGGCCATTTAATGATATCCCACCAGGCAAGGTTAGGATCAAACGACCAGGGGAATTTCTGGACATAGACCACATTGTCACCTAAGGTGGCAATACTTTCACGAATCGCTTTCTCCATCCAGTCGAGAACAGTAAAAACTGATATTATTGAAAAAATACCTATTGTTATACCAAAGAGAGAAAGGAAAGTCCTTAGCTTATTTACTATTATGGAGCTGTACGCAAATAAAAATCCCTCTTTGAAAAGTCTAAGAAACATCTGTTTATTTAAGATAATGAAATCAGGATTCAAATATACTAAAAAGTGGCTTAGCTTATAATCATAAATAATATTGTATGGGGATAATAAAAAAATATCTATTTTTAGACCCCTGTAGAAAGGGGCCATGTCATTTCCTAAATATCAAAAAATGAGTAATAAAAGAATTAAGAGCGCTCTGATCTCAGTTTATTATAAAGAGGGACTTGATGCTATAGTCAGAAAACTGAATGAGCTAAATGTGAAGCTATATTCAACCGGAGGTACGTTCAGCTTTATTGAAGGGCTTGGAATTGCAGCTGACAAGGTAGAGAATCTAACTACATATCCTTCTATCCTCGGAGGAAGAGTGAAGACACTTCATCCGAATGTTTTCGGGGGGATTCTCGCCAGAAGGGAAAACCAGGGAGATGCTGAGCAGCTTGCAAAGTATAAGATACCTGAGATTGACCTGGTTATTGTTGATCTTTATCCTTTCGAAGAAACAGTCAGAAACACTAAAAGTGAAGAGGAGATTATTGAGAAAATAGATATCGGAGGCATATCACTTATAAGGGCTGCCGCAAAAAATTACAATGATGTGCTTGTTGTTTCAGGGAGAGAGCAGTATAGTGATCTGCTTTCAATCCTTAACGATACCATCGGGACTACATCTCTGGAGCAGAGAAGGCTATTTGCGGCCAAAGCATTCATGACATCATCCCATTACGATACAGCAATTTTCAAATACTTTAATAAGAAAGAGAATATTCCGGTTTTCAGAGAGAGTATAAATGAATCATATCCTTTGAGGTATGGTGAGAATCCTCACCAGAAAGGTATCTTTTTCGGCAATCCTGACGAGACATTCACAAAACTTCATGGGAAGGAACTTTCTTACAACAACCTTCTCGATCTTGATGCAGCGGTGAGCCTGATAAATGAGTTTACAGAAGATACATTTGTCATTATTAAGCATAACAATGCATGCGGAGTGGCGTCCAGAAGCAATCCGATGGATGCGTGGAAGGATGCCCTGGCAGGTGATCCGGTTTCAGCATTCGGGGGTGTTATTGCAACTAACAGAGTTGTAGAGGAGGATACTGCATCAGAAATCGACAAGTTATTCTTTGAGATTATTATTGCCCCAGGATTTTCTGAATCTGCACTTTCCATTCTTACACAAAAAAAGAACAGGATAATACTGATAAGAAAGAATTCTTCTGAAAACGATTATAGTTTCAGATCATTATTAAGTGGCGTTCTGTGGCAGGAAAAAGATATGAGCACTCAGACTTCAGATGATATGAAGCTAGTAACAAAGCGTCAGCCTGCAAGCTCTGAAAAGGATGACCTGGTATTCGCGAATATAATTGTAAAGCATAGCAAATCGAATGCAATAGTCCTGGCTAAAAACAAGCAGCTATGTGCCAGTGGTATTGGTCAGACATCGAGGGTTGATGCACTTAAGCAGGCTATTGAAAAGGCAAGGTCATTTGGTTTTGACCTGAATGGTGCAGTAATGGCATCAGATGCATTTTTCCCTTTTCCCGACTGCGTTGAAATAGCTGATAAGGCTGGGATCAAATCTGTTGTGCAACCGGGAGGGTCAGTCAGGGACCAGGAATCTACAGATTATTGTATTGCAAACGACATGACAATGGTTTTAACAGGAATAAGACATTTTAAACATTAATATATAATCATCTCATATAATGAGCCTATTTTCATTTTTAACACAGGAAATTGCAATAGATTTAGGAACTGCCAACACCATCATAATCCATAATGATAAAGTTGTTGTTGATGAACCATCAATTGTTGCTATAGACAAAAATACAGGGAAACTGATTGCCATAGGGGAGGCTGCAAGGCAGATGCATGGCAAGACCCATGAGAACATAAAGACTATCAGGCCGTTGCGTGACGGTGTTATTGCTGATTTTAATGCAGCTGAGCTGATGATCAGGGGTATGATCAGGATGATCAACAAGGGACCCAGATTATTTTCCCCTTCTCTCAAAATGGTTGTCTGTATACCATCAGGAAGTACTGAAGTTGAGATCAGGGCAGTACGTGATTCATCTGAACATGCAGGAGGTCGTGATGTATATATGATCTATGAGCCTATGGCTGCAGCTATAGGTATTGGTCTTGATGTTGAAGCCCCCGAAGGTTGTATGGTTGTTGATATTGGCGGAGGAACAACAGAGATTGCTGTAATTGCTCTTGGAGGTATCGTCTGCAACAAATCAATCAGGATTGCAGGTGATGGTTTTACTGCTGATATTCAGGCCTATATGAGGCATCAGCATAATATCAAGATAGGTGAACGGACAGCAGAGGATATCAAGATTGAAGTTGGTGCAGCTCTTCCTGACATTGAAAATCCACCTGCTGATTATGTTGTAAGAGGCCCTAATATCATGACTGCTCTTCCTATTGAAATACCTATTTCATATCAGGAGATTGCATATTGCCTCGATAAATCTTTATCGAAGGTTGAAGCAGCTCTGCTTAGTGTCCTCGAACAGACCCCGCCTGAACTATATGCAGATATAGTAAATAAAGGGATCTATCTTGCGGGTGGCGGAGCATTGCTGAGAGGTCTTGACAAAAGGCTTTCTGATAAAATTAACATTCATTTCAATGTAGTTGAGGATCCGCTCCATGCTGTTGCACGTGGTACCGGTGTTGCATTAAAAAATGTTGAAAGGTTCCAGTTCCTAATGAGATAATCCAACAGGTAAATGAGGAGTCTTCTGAATTTCCTGGAGCGATACCATAGCCTTATAATCTTTTTGATACTTGAAGGTATAGCTTTCTATTTACTATCCACCAGAAACTATTATCATAATACGCGGGTTGTAAATAGCATAAGATGGTTCACATACGGGATAGAGGAGAAAATCAGCAATACTAGGAGCTACCTCAGTTTACGCCAGATAAATGAAAATCTTGCTGCTGAAAATACAGCCCTGAGGAATAGCATAAACAGGCTTGTAAGGAATGACAATTCACTTTTTGTTTCTGTATCTGATACCATCTATCAACAGCTATATCAATATACAACTGCAAGACTTACAAGTAATTCTGTTAACAAACAGAAGAATTTCTATACAATTAACAAAGGTACACGTCACGGACTTACTCGTGATATGGCAGTCATAGCCGATGGGGGGGTAGCCGGTGTAATTGTAGGCTGTTCTGAAAATTTCTCGGTGGCCATGTCATTGCTCAACCTTGATTTCAGACTAAGCTCCAGGATAAAGTCAAATGGATATTTTGGCTCTTTGAGCTGGGATGGCAGGGATTATCGCAAGGCAATACTGAGTGATATTCCACAACATGTCACTGTAAATATTGGTGATACGATTGAAACTACAGGGTACTCAGCTATATTCCCTGAAGGAGTTATTGTGGGGACAGTAATCGATTATGAGAAGCCGGGAAGCGATTTTTATCTGATTACCGTTCAGCTAAAGACAGATTTCAGGAAACTGCATTTTGTTGATGTAGTGGCAAATAAGAGGAAGAATGAATTTATAGATCTGGAAAATCAAATTCAATGATCAACTCGATACTAAGGTTTGGTCTGATATTAATATTACTTGTACTTCTACAGGTATTGATGTTCAATAATATCCAGTTCAGCGGGTATGTGAATCCTTATATATATCTAATGTTTATCATGCTTCTGCCGGTTGAGATTCCAGCATGGTTTCTGTTGCTTTTATCATTTGGCACAGGCATGCTGATTGATATTTTCTCAGGTACGCCAGGAATGCATTCATCGGCTACTGTACTTGCAGGTTTGGTACGTCCTTTTGTTCTAAGGTCAATTTCACCCCATGACGGATATGAGCCAGGTGCACATCCTTCAATGCTTGTATATGGTTTCAGATGGTTCCTGCTCTATACAATAGTTATGGTATTTATACATCATACAGCTCTTTTTTACATAGAAGTATTCAGGTTAACTGATTTTTTCAGAACCCTGCTGAGGGTTTTGCTTAGTTCTCTATTTACTATACTATTTGTCCTTATTATTGAGTTTTACAGGAAAGGCAGATAACCCGTCATAATATGAAGGATCCATTTATAAACAGGAAGTATTTAATTATGGCACTTATGGTGTTAGCCTGTCTGCTGCTCCTTTTCAGACTATTTATAATTCAGATAGTTAAAGATACCTACAGGCTTTCAGCTGATAATAATGTTCTCAGATATGTTATCCAGTATCCTGCACGGGGGCTTATTTATGACAGGAATGGGGAACTTATTGTATCGAATATGGCTGCCTATGACCTTATGGTAATTCCGGCCCAGACTACAGATATTGACACAGCAGAATTTTGTTCTCTGCTGGGGATTACTGAAGAGATGTTTAACAAGCAGATGAGTGCAGCTAAAGCCTATTCCAGGAGGGCCCCATCAGAATTTCTTAATCAGATTTCTGATGAGACCTATGCACGTTTTCAGGAAAAGATGTTTCTCTATTCCGGATTTTATGTTCAGCCCCGAACCCTGCGCAAATATGCGAGACCGGTTGCAGCACATATTCTTGGTTATGTAAGTGAAGTTGATGAAGGAAACATAAAAAAGAATCCATATTATAAGCCTGGTGATTACATAGGAAAAAGCGGTATTGAGGAGGCATATGAAACTGAGCTTCGTGGCCATAAGGGTGTTAAAATATATATGGTAGATGTTTTCAGCAGAATAAAAGGAGCTTACGCTAAAGGCGAGATGGATACTACTGCTGTTCAGGGATTGGATATAATCTCATCGATAGATCTTGATTTGCAGGAGTACGGGGAGTTGTTGATGAAGAACAAACGGGGTAGTATTGTAGCAATTGAACCTAAAACGGGAGAGGTCCTTTCACTTGTTACAGCTCCCAACTATGATCCGGGTCTTCTTGTTGGCAGGGTTCGATCGGACAATTTTGCAAGGCTTCAGTCGGATACTGCTCTGCTGCCACTTTTTAACAGGGCACTCATGGCATCTTATCCTCCCGGGTCGACATTCAAGCCAATCAATGGTCTTATAGGGCTGCAGGAAGGAGTCATTACAGAAAATACGGAATTCGGATGCGACCATGGTTATCTGTTTGTTGGCTGCCATGGACATGCCTCTCCACTCGATTTGGCAGGCGCTGTGGCAAATTCATGCAATTCATATTTTTGCCAGACTTTCCGAAGAGTACTTGAGAACAAGAATTATGGTGGTGTGTCTGAAGCGTATGAAAAATGGAGGAGTTATCTTACCGAATTCGGATTTGGGAACAAGCTGGGCACCGATTTTGTTAATGAGCTGGCAGGTTTTGTACCGGCCACCACATATTATGACAGGTATCACGGCAAGAATAAATGGAAGGCTCTTACAGTTATCTCTCTGGCAATAGGTCAGGGAGAGATTGGTACCACACCTCTTCAGATGGCCAATATGACAGCTGCAATTGCTAACAGAGGATACTATAATACACCTCATATTGTCAAGGGGATAGGCAAGGAAATGACTGTAAATCATGAGTTTACTGCAAGGCATGAAATAGATATTGATTCTGCAAATTTTGAAAAGATAATACTAGGTATGGAGGGAGCAGTTAATGGTGCTCCGGGAGGAACAGCGAGGATTGCTGCAATAAGGGGAATTATTGTTTGTGGGAAGACGGGAACAGCGCAGAACCCTCATGGTGAAGACCATTCTGTATTTATTGCCTTTGCACCAAAGGATGATCCAAAAATAGCCATAGCTGTTTATGTTGAAAATGCAGGTTTTGGATCCACATATGCAGCACCTGTGGCCAGCCTGATGATTGAAAAATACCTGAGGGATTCCATTTCTAACAAGGCAATGGAGAAGAGGATACTAGACCTGAATCTTGAAGAAAAGATAATCAAAAGTGAGACGCAGAATTAATATATGGATAAGCCTTGATAAGGTATCGATACTCCTGTATCTGATTCTGGTCGCAATGGGCTGGCTCAATATTTATGCCGCAGTATATGATGAGGAACATACAGCGATACTTGATCTCTCACAGCGATATGGGAAACAATTTATATGGATAATTGCTGCAATTGTAACTGGCATCATTGTCCTCATCATTGATAACCGTCTTTATTTCTTCTTTTCATGGTTCATATACGGACTTCTGATGTTTCTGCTTATCCTTGTACTTCTCTTTGGTGCAGAGATAAACGGAGCCAAATCGTGGTTTGAGTTTAGCTGGTTCAGTATTCAGCCTTCTGAGTTTGCCAAGTTTGGTACTGCGATAGCTCTTGCCGGTTACCTCAATACAAGACGGCATGAGCTGACCCGCTGGAGTGTCCTTATCCCTGCATCTGGAATTATATTGTTACCTGCCTTGCTGACAGCACTGCAGCCTGATATGGGTTCGACAATTGTATTTCTTGCTTTGTTTATTGTTCTTTTCAGGGAAGGAATGAGCCCTTATGTATTTGTGTCAGGATTGCTTGCACTGACTCTCTTTTTTCTTACTCTGCTTGTAAATAATTTCTATCTCTCAATTGGTCTTACTGTAATTGGAATACTTCTGGTCTGGTTTGCAACAAGAAAATGGAAAGTTGCTTTTGCCGGTACCGGATTATTTGTTCTTATTGCAGCGCTGCTGTATATGCTTGATCATTATGTACTTAAGCGGATTAGCAATGAGATGATAATTTTAATTGCGCTTTTTATCTCAGGATTTATTTTTGCGTGGTATATATATTTAAAGAAGGCAATATCAGTTCTTGTTATCTACATCTTTCTATTAGGAAGCCTGATCTTTGTCAATTCTGTTGATTATACCTTCAATAATATTCTTCCTGAACACCAGAAAGACAGGATCAACGTATTACTTAGGATCAAATCAGATCCACACGGAACCGGATACAATGTGAATCAATCATTAATATCAATAGGTTCAGGAGGGCTGACAGGTAAGGGATATCTGCAAGGGACACAGACAAAATTCAAGTTTGTACCAAAGCAAAGCTCCGATTTTATTTTCTGCACTATTGGAGAGGAATGGGGCTTTGTTGGATCATTTGTTGTTATCGGCACATACCTGTTTTTGTTCCTTAGACTTATTTTTCTGGCAGAGCGACAGCGATCGGTATTTTCGAGGGTGTATGGGTATGGGGTGGTATCAATATTATTTCTTCATGTATTCATTAATATAGGAATGACAATAGGAATTGTCCCGGTTATTGGAATTCCTCTGCCATTTTTCAGCTATGGTGGCAGCTCTTTATGGGGCTTCACTCTTTTACTGTTTGTATTTCTGAGGCTCGATGCGAGTCGTAATGAATATCTGGTATGATCAGAAAGGCATTGTGATTCTGTGAGAGATCTCAATTCCGAATTCTTTTTCCACGTAATCAATAAGCTGAGGAAAAAATTCCATGAAGTCATCCTGGAGAGAGTAATAATTCTTCTTTAATGCCCTGATCGCGAACCTGGTTTCATTAGGTAATGTTGAATGCTTGCTTAATGTTTTGAGTACCAGACGTATACCATTGACGGTCTGGTATGATTCTATCCAGTTATTGATTATAAAAAATGGCATCATCTCCCTTACATTATCAGGCATACGGTCATAATTGTTAACCATAGCTCTGTAGAAATTATAGGTTACACTCTCCAGGGGTCTTCTTGAAAAGAAGTCCCATTCTTTTGTAAGAAAATGATCATAAATAATATCTGTTACAACTCCGGAGTACTTATGATATTTCCGGGTAAAGAAAATCTTGCTTCGGTGTACTACAGGATGCCGGTCAGTAAAATCATCAATATGCCGGTGTATTATGATTCCTTTTCTGATAAGTTCAGGGTAATTCAGATAATCCCTGCCCTTTACATAGTCGCCTATATAATTACCGATGATCACCTGCTCAGAGTCCCCGGAAAGATATATGTGGGCAAGGACATTCATAATCAGGTATAATAGTACAAAGAATTTGCCATATGACTCAGATGTTAAAAAACATTTTCTTTAACATGTTTTCCGGTTATCAGATAATCTATGTTAAATAATTGTAAATCAGAAAAATAATTCATGCAAATGGTGTTTCAAAAAATAGTTTGAAATACTCGGATATTAGGTATGCAAATTATAAATTTGTTGCTTCATTTTGAAATTATTTTAGTTTCTCTAAAAAAAATACTAAAAACCAAGGAGGATTTATGGCAAAGAAAAATGTCATTATAATAGGAGCTGCGGGTCGCGATTTTCATAATTTTAATACCAGTTACAGAGACAATCCATCATACAATGTAGTTGCATTTACTGCAGCTCAGATACCTGATATTGATGGCAGGAAATATCCTAAAGAATTATCTGGAAAGCTTTATCCAAATGGAATTCCAATTGTTGCCGAAAACAATCTTCCTGAATTGATAAAAAAACATAATGTATCTGACTGTATATTTTCGTACAGTGATGTGACATATCAGAAAGTAATGTCGGTCAGTGCCATAGTAAATGCTGCCGGGGCTAACTTTGTTCTGCTTGGCCCGGCTGATACGATGATAAAAAGCACCAAGCCTTTAATTGCCATAGGAGCTATAAGGACCGGATGCGGTAAGAGCCAGACATCAAGAAGAGTGATAGAACTTCTTATGGGAAAGGGGCTTAAGGTTGTAGCTATACGACATCCCATGCCATATGGTGATCTAAATGCACAGAAGGTTCAGCGGTTTGCTGATATTAAAGATCTGGCAAAACATAAATGTACCATTGAGGAGATGGAGGAGTATGAACCTCATGTGGTAAGAGGGAATGTTATATATTCCGGGGTAGATTATGAGGCAATTGTCCGCGCTGCTGAGAAAGATCCTGCTGGCTGTGATGTTATACTCTGGGATGGAGGCAATAATGATTTTCCATTCTACAAGCCTGATATGATGATTACTGTAACTGATCCTCACAGGGCCGGGCACGAGCTAAAATACTACCCGGGTGAAGTGACGCTCCGTCTTGCAGATGTAGTGATTATTAATAAGATGGACAGTTCTTCACCAGAATCTATTCAGATTGTAAGAGAAAGCATTGAGAAAGTAAATAATAAGGCAATCGTAATAGATGGAGCTTCTCCCATAAGGGTTGACGATCCTTCAGTCATTAAAGGTAAAAGAGTACTTGCTGTGGAGGATGGCCCAACTCTTACACATGGTGAAATGAAGCTGGGTGCTGGAGTGGTAGCTGCCCGCAAATACGGTGCATCTGAACTTGTTGATCCACGGCCATTTACTGTAGGAAGAATGAGTGAGACATTCAGGCTCTATCCAAATATTGGTACTCTGTTACCTGCTATGGGTTATGGGAAGCAGCAGTTGAAGGACCTTGAGACCACAATCAACAATACTGACTGCGACAGCGTGCTGATAGCTACCCCCATCGACCTCAACCGGATCATAAAAATAAAGAAGCCAAATACAAGGGTTCATTACGATCTTCAGGAAATAGGTGTTCCGAACCTGACAGAGGTTATCGATAGCTTTGTGAAAAAACACAAACTGCGTATATCGGCAAAAGTATTCTAGAATATTTTTTATAGCCTCGCTTTCAGTTTTTTGCCGGCTTCCTCGTATCCTGGCTTATTCAGAAGTGCGAACATATTCTTCTTATAAGCCTCAACTCCCGGCTGATCGAACGGATTCACATCGAGGATATATCCGCTTATACCACATGCTATTTCAAAGAAGTAGATAAGCTGTCCGGTATAATACTCATCAAGCATCGGTATTTCAATTTTGATTACCGGCACATTTCCGTCATTATGGGCAATTATTGTTCCATTTTCTGCATTCCTGTTGACCTCCGACAGTCTCTTTCCGGCAAGGAAATTAAGCTGATCTGAATCATCTTTCTCCAAAGGTACTGTAACATTTCTTGCCGGGCTGGCAACAGAGATTATGGTTTCAAATAATATCCGTTGTCCGTCCTGAATATACTGCCCCAGGGAGTGCAGGTCGGTTGTCATATCAAGAGAAGCAGGGAAAATACCCTTTCCTTCTTTTCCTTCACTTTCACCATAAAGCTGTTTCCACCATTCTGACATGAAATGCAATTTTGGAGTGAATCCCACCATTATCTCAATGGCTCTTCCCCCTTTCAAAAGAAGATTTCTTGCTGCGGCATAGAGAAGGGCAGGATTTGAAGTGACCTCTTTATTGGTTCTAGTGACTTTTTCCATTTCTTTTGCCCCTGCGACAAGTGCCCTTATATCGAGGCCGCTTACAGCAATTGGAAGCAATCCGACAGGAGTAAGAACCGAATACCTGCCTCCAACATTATCGGGGATGATAAATGTTTCGTATCCGTTTGTGCCGGCAAGCGATCTGAGAGCCCCTCTTTTTTCATCAGTGATTGCAATTATCCTGCCGGCAGCAGCCGGCTTACCAACTTTCTTTTCAAGATGATCTTTAAGTATTCTGAATGCAATGGCCGGCTCTGTTGTGGTTCCGGATTTTGAAATTACTATTATGGAATAATTCCTTTCGTCAAGAACTTCTATTAACTCGGACAGGTAATCCTCGCAGATATTTTGTCCGGCAAATATTACATCATGATGAGGTTTGTTCTTCAGATATAGTGTAAATGTGTGAGATAATGCTTCAATAACTGCCCTTGCACCAAGGTAGGATCCACCAATGCCTATTACAACAGTTGTATCGGAGACTGATCTCAGATGCCTGGCTGTTTTTTCTATCTTATCGATCTGTATCTGAATGTCATCAGGTAGTGTGAGCCATCCAAGAAAATCATTTCCGGCGCCTGTACCTTTATTAAGAGCATCGAGATGCCTTATTGATTGCTGAGCCAATGCAACTACCTCTTCGAAAGAGACAAATGCTCCGGCATTTTTCAGATTTATATTTAACTTTTCTTTCATATCACCTGATAATTATATTATTTTCTATTCCTTAATTGAATAACTAGCTCTTTATACAAAGTTAAAAAAAAAGCCGTTGGAGGTTATCCAGCGGCTCATAATAATGGGGGAATATATATTGAATTGTAACTATCTTTTATGTATACTTCCTGCACTTGAAGAGTGTGCATCAACATGTCCAGGGTTGCCTGTATAATGGATATCACCGGCACTTGATGCCCTCGCCTGCAGACTTTCAGTTACATTAACGTCAGCATCTCCCGCACTTGATACTGAGACTTCTGCTTCTCTCACTTTCAGGTTAAATGCATTAAGATTTCCTGCGCTGCTCAGATCGGCTTCAAGATTATCGGCTTCACCTGACAGTGTTACATCACCTGAACTGCTGACCTTCACTTCAATATCATTTGCAACGATTTCCAGTTTAATTTCACCAGCACTGCTTGCATTAATTTCTATCTTATCTGTTTTTATTGGTGATTCACCGATAATATCACCTGCGCTTGATGCCTTAACAGATTTTATCTCCTTCATGGTAATATATACCCTCTTTTTTTCGGCAGATCTGATGTTTGCATCTGTGTAGATATGCATAACATCACCTTTTATCTCCGTCATTATATACTCGTGAAGATTTTCATCAGCTTCAACTTTCAGCAATTGCTCATTTCCCTGTTCAATGTATACATCAATACCTGTACTTACCTTTATCCCTGAAAAAGGCCCTGCTTCCCTCTCTTTCGTGATGACATTATTGTTCCCATGTACAGTTTTTCTCGTTTGGGCCTGACACGCAACAGCCATCGCAAGTATTAGAAATGAAGCTGTTAATAATCTTAGTCTTTTCATCATATTTCTGTTTTTTGATCTTTAATATTTATAGTAAAGACATACTAATAACAGAAATGATGCATTGAGAGGTGATTATTTTGCTAATGCCATTTAAATATCTTCAGCCCGGCAATGAAGAAGGCGATTCCGGTTAATGTAAGTATTAAGATGGGAAGGGCTACCTGGCTATATCCTGCGCCTTCATTAAAAATGCTTCGCATACCATCTGCCAGCATTGTCAGGGGCAGGTTTTTTATAACAGGGAGACTCCATTCCGGGAAATTCTGGTAACTGAAAAATATCCCTGACAATACCATCATAGGTGTGACCACGAAGTTTATCAGTCCGTTTCCGACTTCTGTGTTGGAGGTATGTGATGATACAAAAACCGCCAGCCCGGAAAATGCTATATTACCGGCAATGAATAAAAGTATCAGGGCAGTAATGTTACCCTGTATTGTCATCTTGAAGGCGAGCAGTGCAAAAATGAACAGTACCAGCGATTCAAAGAAATTCATCGTCAATCTTACAGATATAAGGGCGATAAGGAAATGTGATTTTTTCATAGGAGTAGCAACCATCCTTCTCAAAAGCTTTTTTGACCTTTTCTCAATAATGCCATAACTGATTCCCCACATGCAAGACATCATGACGCCAAGCGACATAAGGCCGGGAACGAGGAAATCGATATACCTGGTTCCTGTAACAGTCAGTGGTTTAATTTTCGCATTACTCTCAGCTGTAATAATCTCCCTTTTTCCTATAATGCTGCTGAGTTTAAGAAATGTAATTTCTGCATCAGAATTCATAGGATCGAAATTATATTCAGCCTTTTCTCCGGAACCTGTAATCATTACATTGATAGTTCCTCTCTTCAGAAGGATCATTGCTTCATCCCATTCCATTTCATAGAACAGAAATATTGAGTTACCAAGTTTTTCATCAGCAATTATATACTTCCACTTCCATTCCCCTTTTTTATCAGAGCTGTTTTTCACACAGCTGTTGTCGATAAATGCAGTTAAGACAGAATCACCTTTTTGAACAGTGGTTTGACCGGCAGTTTTTATTATTGCAACCTTACGTGTAACGTCAGCCTTCTTTGCAAATGCAATACCCAGTCCGAGGGCCATAAGTATCGGGAAAAGTATACCCCAGAACAGAACTCCGGGTTCACGGATTATTTCCCTGAGCAGAGCAATGAAAAGCTGCTTTAGTTGCTGAAAGCTGAACCACCTATTCATTTATTTTCCTCCCCGTTAATGAGACGAACAGATCATCCAAGGTCTTTCTGCGGCACTCCATATGTTTTATTGAAATATTGTGTGACTTCATATATGACATGAAAACAGGCAGATCGGATTCAAAGTTACTGAGCGTAATAAATCCCTTATCATGAGATTCTCCGGCATGCACCTTAAATGGTAAACCATCAGCTGATATTTCATTGATATTGAAATTTTTTTCAGCGGAGAATTCCACAATTTTTTCAGCTGAATCATCCTCAAGCAACTGATTGAGAGTTCCTTCTTTAAGTATCACACCATTGTCCATTATTACGATATAATCGCAAAGGGATTCAGCCTCTTCCATGTAATGAGTGGTCAGGATCATGGATGTATCAGACTTTTTCCTGAGGGATTGCAATATTTCCCAGATCTCGCGCCTTGCATTAGGATCAAGCCCTGTAGTAGGTTCATCAAGCAACAGGATTCGAGGGTCGTTAAGCAATGCTATACCAATTGCAAGACGTTGCCGCTGACCACCTGAAAGATTTACTACATATGATTTCCTTTTCTCATCCAGACCTACGATATCTATTATCTCATCAACCTTTTCTTTTGCCAGACTGAATAAGCCTGCAAAGAGCTTTAAAGTTTCCGTAACTCTTAACTTATCTATAAATCTTGTTTCCTGAAGCGAAAGTCCAATAATTCGATGCAATTCATCCTCATTGCCTTTCCATTTTTTACCCATTATTGTTATCTCACCCCTGTCAGGTTTCTGAATGCCTTCTATCATCTCAACGAGTGTGGTTTTACCAGCTCCGTTTGGCCCCAGAAGAGCAACAAACTGACCTCTTGCAATATTCAGATCAATACCTCTTACTGCCTGTACTGTCTTGAATGATTTCCAGACGTTTTTTACTTCTATTACATTTTCCACAGGCATTATTAAATAACAGATTTACAGTTGTATTTGTTTAACTGGTTTAAAAGGCGCAGTGGCCCAATGGCGCAGTGGCGCGAAGGCTCAATATTTCATTAATTGAATAGTTATTCAAATCTCATTTTGTCCCAAAGAGTCTGTCGCCTGCATCTCCCAACCCTGGAACAATATAACCGTTTTGGTTCAGCTTTTCATCCATTCCGGCCAGATAGATTTGCACATCTGAATGATCTCTGCTTATTCTTTCTATACCCTCAGGTGCCCCGACAATGCAGACAAGCTTTATACTTTTTGCTCCATTATCTTTCAGAACCCTGATAGCATCTGAAGAACTGCCTCCGGTAGCAAGCATAGGATCGAGGACCATGACAATAGATTCGGAAAGTTTTTGAGGAAACTTGGAGTAGTATGTCATTGGTTTAAGGGTATCGTGATCGCGGTAAATACCAATATGGCCTATCCGGGCACTTGGGATCAGATCGGATATTCCTTCAACCATTCCCAGTCCGGCTCTTAATACAGGTACGAGAACTACATCAATTGCCAGTTCCTGTGTTTTACAGAGTCCCAGCGGAGTTTCAACAGTAATCTCCCTGACAGGCAGATCGCGGGTTATTTCATAAGCCATCAGTCCGGAAATCTCTTTCAGGGTTTCGCGGAACTCCTTTGTGGCTGTATCCTTTTTCCTGAGGATGGCAAGCTTGTGAGTAAGAAGCGGATGTTTGAGTAGATTAAGCATGGATCTTATATTTATAGTGAGTTCAATCAGCTTATCCACGCTTTTACATCATCCTGCGATGGATTCTGCAAGCCCAGCTTATTTTTCTTATTATATCCGCAAAGATCCTGGTGCAGTTTTGTGTGTTTTTCCACCTCCCTGAGTTTTTCAACTATTGTGAACCCCAGCTTTTTTAAAGGGTCGATCCATTCATAAGGAATACCTTTTGCAGTATATTTCTCCTCAGGATCTGAGGATGAAGATTTTTTCTCCGGTTTCATCTGGGGGAAAAGAAGAACATCCTGTATTGAAGGCTGGTTGGTAAGAAGCATCGTAAGTCTGTCAATACCAATTCCCATTCCTGAGGTAGGAGGCATACCATATTCAAGAGCCCTGACAAAATCGAGATCAATAAACATCGCTTCATCATCTCCTTTCTCTGACAGAGAGAGCTGATCCTGGAACCTTTCCATCTGATCAATCGGATCATTAAGTTCAGAATATGCATTGGCAATTTCCTTGCCGCTTATCATAAGTTCGAAACGTTCGGTAACGCCAGGTTTACTTCTGTGCATTTTTGTAAGCGGAGATGTTTCAACAGGATAGTCGATTATGAAAGTAGGCTGGATATAATGGTGCTCACATTTTTCACCAAAGAGCTGGTCGATAAGCTTTCCTTTGCCCATCTCAGGTGAATTTGGCACCTCCAGGTTATCACAAGCCTTACGCAGCTGCTCTTCATTCATACCGGTGATATCGATGCCAGTATGCTCCTTTATTGCATCGGTCATGCTGACCCTCCTGTAAGGTGGATTAAGACTTATCTTTTTGTCTCCGTAAACAATCTCAGTTGTTCCATGAAGGTCCAGGGCAGCTTTCCTTATTATCTCCTCTGTGAAGCTCATCATCCAGTTATAATCCTTGTAAGCTATATAGATCTCCATTACAGTAAATTCAGGATTATGTGTCCTGTCCATCCCCTCATTACGAAAGTCTTTGGCAAATTCATAAACCCCTTCAAACCCTCCAACGATAAGCCTCTTGAGATAAAGTTCATTGGCTATTCTCAGGTAGAGAGGCATATCGAGTGTGTTGTGATGTGTTATGAAAGGCCTTGCTGCTGCCCCTCCTGGAACTGGCTGAAGGATAGGGGTCTCAACTTCAAGATAGGCATGTGCATTGAACAGTTCCCGCATCGACTGTATTATACGCGTTCTTTTTCTGAAAACATCACGGACACCTGGATTTACTATAAGGTCTACATATCTCTGCCTGTACCTTATCTCAGGATCGGTGACAGTATCGAAATAAACTCCATCTTTTTCCTTAACCACAGGCAATGGACGTACAGATTTGCAAAGAATTGTAAATTCATCAACATGAACTGTAATTTCACCCATCTGGGTCTTGAATACATGCCCTTTTACACCAATTATATCGCCAATATCGAGATGATGCTTGAATACATTGTTATACAAACCTTTATCTTCACCAGGGCATATATCATCGCGTCGGACATAAATCTGTATTCTTCCGGAAGAATCCATTATTTCTGCAAAAGAGGCAGATCCCATGATACGGCGGCTCATGATACGACCGGCAAGACTTACCTCCTGGAAATTATTCAGTACCGGGTCATATTCATCAAGTATCTGTTGCGCAAAAACGTTTGTTTTATATTCAGCAGCCGGATAAGGATCTATTCCGAGTTTACGGAGTTCAGTGAGAGAATTTCTTCTTATCTGCTCCTGTTCACTTAAATGCATGTTGCTCATGTTGAATTTTAAATTTTTGCAAAGATAGAAAAATGGTAACAAAAGATTATCAGTAACCAGGAGGTATCATATTAATAGCATCTGTGGGGCAGATAACTGAACATGCTCCGCATCCAACGCATTTTATCCGGTCAATTACCGGAGTCATCATCAGCGGCCTGTCTGAGGGTTCAATATTTACAGCACTGTATTTGCATGCTGACCGGCAGCGATCACATTCCCTGTTCTTCGACAGGAGACATTTATCAAAAATAACCTCTGCAGAACCCATAAATATCCTGTTCTTAGCCCCGGGGCTGAAAAGGGTTATGCTTCCTGTCGGACAGACTGTACTGCAGATATTGCATGTTTCAAGACAGTATCCGTCAACGAATTTTACTTCCGGTGTCATCCATGAGATCAGATCCATTGAATCGGTATGCTGCGAAATAATTTTTGTGGGGCATGACTTTATGCAGTTCCCGCACCTTATACATAACGTGTTGAATACAACTGGCTCTACCGAACCGGGTGGGCGGAAATACTTTGATGGTGCCGGCCTGATCAGTTTTGAGATACTAAAGCCAGTTACAAGGCCAACACCTGAAGCCAGAAAATACCTCCGTGCAGGAGAGTAAGAATTATGCTCATGAGTCATCCGGCTGATCAACCTGTAAATCCTTTTTCTGATATCAGTAATAATATCCTGCAAACCTCCAAGCGGACAAATCCTGGTACACCATATATCCGGCAGGAAATAATTAAGAGCCATTAAGACAGGAAATCCTGAAAAGGAAAGAACAGATACAATTGAAATATCGGCTGTAAATATTGAAAAGAAGCTTTGAAATATTGACAAAGGATCTAACATAATAAAAAGAGGAATACCTGTAAAGGCTGCCGTCAGTGAAATTATTGCCAGCCATTTTCCTGCGGGAGGCATTTTTTTAAGCTTTCTGGATTTCATCCGGCTTATATCCGAAATTTTATCACAGCACAGACCTGTCGGGCACATGTAACGGCAGAAAAACCGGCTTTTGAAAATTGTCACGATCAGAACAGTTATCCCGATTATATTCAGAAGTACAAATGATTTAAGGATTATTACAGAATTAAGCATTATGAACGGACTTGTCCATATAAAAAGGCCGGTCACTCCTTTTAATCCAATTGGCAAGGCAAGGAGGAGTGCCGCAACTGATGATGCAATGCGTATTACTTCAGGTTTCAGCGATCTTCTCATCCCAGCCAGGCACCCTGGTTGATGAGCAGACTCTTTAATTTCCCGGTATCAATATTCCGGACAAGTTCATTATCCTTCACTGCAATTGCAGCTGCAGCACCTGCTCCGTGTCCTGTTATAAGGCATGTTCCAATTATCCTAGTGTCTTCAACAAGTTCTTTTTCGAAGCAGAAGCAGCGTCCTGCTGCAAGAAGATTCTCTGTTTTCCTGGGGAGCAATGACCTGTATGGTATCTGCCATAGTGGCCTGTTTTCAGGTTTTATTGCTTTCCCTTTGTAAAGCATTGTTGTCCATGCACCGCTGATGCCAATAACATCCCTGAAGCTTTTATAAGTCATTGAATCATCGAGTGTAAGGCGGTATTCGCCATCAAGTATTCTTGACATTCTTACACCCAGCTGTGAAGCTGTATCAAGCAGGAAGACCTCTTCATAACCCGGAGTGCTTTTTATTCTCTGCACGCTTTCCCATATCTCTTTCCGGTATTTCATCTGCAGATTGGAGAGGGTAATAATATCTGTTCCGTTCTGATCATTATCCCCATGCATATTTACCCAGTTTACCCCTGGTAATGGAGTTTTTCCTCCCAGGTGGGGTTTTATACCGGGGCTCAGTTGCGGCTTGATACGGTCAATATTTCCAAGCCTGTGAACAAGACCGATATGATAATTCATGGTATCATAATTATCTCCGGCCAGATGAAAAATGTCTCCATCCCCGGTGCAATCAATGACAACTTTTGAAAGAATTGCCATCCTGCCTGATTTGTTTTCCAGAATAACACCCTTTATAGTGTTTCCATCCATTATCACATTCGAAGCCCAGGTGTGGTAAAGCATCTTTACTCCTGACTCCACGATCATTTCATCGAGTACATATTTCCCTGCCTCCGGATCGATAACAGGATTTATTTCAAATACCGACATGCCCAGCTTTTTAAGCCGGTCCAACATTTCTCCGCCGATGCCGAATATCACCTGCCTGGTCCTGTTATTTTTATCAACAGCGTGAGTTGACAAAAGTGGCAGTACCAGTCCGCCTGTCCATAAACCGCCGAGATGGTTATATCGCTCAATGAGGTACGTTTCTGCACCTGCCCTGCTTGCGGCAATTGCAGCTGCCGTTCCTGCCGGGCCACCTCCGATCACCAGGACATCTGTTTCAGCAAATACCGGAATTTTTCTTTCAGGTTCTGTGATAGTTCTACCTCCGGAATAAGGTATTGCTCCTGATGAAGCTTTTACATCTCTGTTGTCTGATTCAATTTTTCTTTTGCATGACAGTCCGAGTGTCAAAGCACTCCCTGCTAAGGCTGTTCTGGTAATAAAATCTCGTCTCTTCATTATTCTTTAATTCTGAGAAATTTATGTTTTTAATTTCATTGTCTCATTGCGAAATAAAGTGCGCAGAGAAATAGTTATATGGCCTGGTTTTCCATCACTGACAGGGTTGTTGTTTATTGAAATCACAGGGGCCACTTCAAAAGAAGTATTGGTTATAAATACTTCATCTACGAGTGGGATATCTTTCTCTGTAATTGCAGTTTCTGTTACAGGAATTCCTGACTGCCTGGCCAGCCGTATGACATTTTTCCGTGTAATGCCTGAAAGTATGCTTTCTGACTCTGGGTGGGTATAAACAGTACCATTTTTTACAAAAAATACATTTGAATGAGCGCATTCTGTAATTATGCCATCCTTTACAAATATGCATTCATGGGATTCCTCTTCAACAGCATCCTGGAAGCTCAGAATATTGGGCAGAAGTGAAACAGACTTAATATCGCAGCGAGCCCATCTGATATCATTTTTCATTATTGTTCTTATCCCTGCCGCTATTTTATCAGGATCAGGAGTGATACCCCGTGCAAATGCATATATCGTTGGAGATACAGCTGGAGAAGGAAATGAATGTGATCGCTTTGCCACTCCTCTTGTAACCTGGATATACAAAAGTGATGGAGTTTGCTGAAGTGAGTTACGTATTATCAGCTCGTTTGCCAGAGAAGGAAATCCGTCTGCAGTGGGCCATATTATTCTTAATTCTCTGAGACTTCTTTTCAGTCGTAAGAGATGACCCTCCATGTCAAAAAAATCTCCTTCGTACCATCTTACCACCTCATAAATACCATCTGCAAAAAGAAAACCGCGATCATCAGGGCTGATGGAAATTTCATTTGACGGGAGAAATTGACCATTTATATAAGAAATATCCATATGTTCATATTTTGGCGCAAAGGCACAATGGCGCAGTGGTACAGTGGTTTTATTGAGGCAGGATTATCTGAGTCTTGTAATCAACCGAGTTTCTTGCCTCTTCAGGTGAAGAGAAATTCCCGCAGGCAGCCTGGACAAAGAGGGATGCACCCAGTACGGTTGTCTCCTTCTGATCGATTATTTTCAGAGGAACTCCCGTAGCATTTGCGCGAAGCTGATTCCATAACCTGTTTTTTGATCCTCCTCCCACACAGATTATGCTTTCAGTCCTGAATCCACCGGCCTCTTCAAGCACTTTCCTGCCCTCAGCAAGCCTTTCGGCAAGAGCCTCGAGCATTGCCCTATAGATCTCATCGCGTGTTGATTCCAGTGTAAGACCCAGTATCTCTCCTCCCGGTTTGCCCTTAAGTTCTTCATAGAACTTAGGTATAACCTTTACTCCATTACTTCCAGGCGGAACCTTTGCAGCTCCTGAAATCATTATATCATAAACATTTTCATTTATATCACTGTAAAGATTCTTCCTTGCCCATTCAAGAACACCTGACGCTATCCATTGATTACCAATATTATAAAATCCAGGCCTTGCATCTAGTTCTGTCGTTATTCCCTTGCTTAGCTGTTCTTTTCCGGATCTGAATCCCCCTGATCTTACCATTAGAATTTCCCAGGTTCCAGAAGATAGAACAGGTTGATTTATTTCGGCACCTGATCCGAACACGGCAAACTGTGTGTCATGACCAGTAGCTATAACCGGAATCCCCTGAGGAATGGATGTCTGTGAAGAGGCCCTTGCTGTTATTTTACCTGTTATTGTTCCAGGCTCGACTGGTATTCCCATTTTTACGGAAGGGAAGTTTATCTTTTTCAGAATATTATCAGAAAATTTCCTGCCAGCCAGTGTTGTTGTCATTGTGGTGCCAGCCATCGACATATCATTTACCATCACTCCGGTAAGGAAGTATGAAAATATTGATGGCATCATGAGAAAGACATGGCTTTTTTCGACCAATTCAGGTTTTTGTTCGAAAAACCAGACCAGCTTGTTAATTGTATTGAATGTAAAAGGTAGTACCCCGCACTCATTATAAAGTTCCTCAAGAGGTATATACTTACCGATATCTGCCATAATCGGATTTGTCCTTTCACATTGCCAGGATATTACAGGATAAAGCATTTTACCCGATTGGTCGAAGAGGGTTCCGTCAACACCAAAAGTTGTAACAGTTACACCGGCTATTTTTTCCGCAGGGATCTGTTTCATCACTTTTGATGAGGCTCTGCACATTTTATCCCATATTTCATTTACATCCCATATCTTGTATGAAGGATAAAATGGATCATTACGGGTATTGTTTGAGTATGAGTCAGATGCAAGGATGACACCTTTGCTGTCGATTGCCACGCATCTGACATTGGTGGCCCCGCAGTCAAATACAATTACAATGTCACGGTTGATCATCTACCCGGCTTATTCTTAAAATAACACTTCCTTCATTTACTGCAATCTTTTTACGCCTGCAGCCCTTTTTCCTCTTCATACTTTACAGCCTTTATAGCCTTTACAGCCTTATTTATAAAGCGGGCCATACGTATTGCATGCCCTGTAATCCGAACCTTCCTTATCCATTCCGAAAGCGTTCCATGAACTTGGACGGAAAATACTCTCATCATCAAGGTTATGCATGCAAACAGGTATTCTTAAGAGAGATGCAAGTGTGATAAGATCTGCTCCTATATGTCCGTAGCTTGAAGCACTATGGTTAGCTCCCCAGTTTGCCATCACTGAGTAGACATCTGAAAAAGCTCCCTTGCCGGTCAGTCTTGGTACAAACCATGTTGTTGGCCATGTAGGATCAGTACGGTCAGAAAGGATTTTATGAACTTTTTCAGGAAGCTCAACAGTCCATCCTTCAGCTATTTGCAGCACAGGGCCAAGTCCTTTAACCAGGTTTACTCTTGATATTGTAACAGGCATTCCACCTTCACTGTCGAACTGTGATGAGAAGCCTCCTCCACGGAAATATCCGGTATTTGCCGGGGGCCATACAGTAGCTTTCAGACAATCGGTGGCATCTTTTGTGGTAATTTCCCAGAAAGGTTTAATGACAGGTTTTCCCTTGTTTTTTTGTTTACCGGAGAAGTCCAGAGAGGATGCTCCTGAATTTATCAGGTGTATTACACCGTTTGTTGCTGTACCTGTCGGTTTTACTTTTGTGACTCTTTTAATTGCATCAGGACTCCAGTAGGTTCTGATATCGGAGAACATCTGTGCTGTATTGGTAAGAAGATAGCCAAAGAGCATAGGAACTCCATTCATTGCATCATTTTCGGTGGCAACAAGGTATGGGGGTCTTATGCCATTCCAGTCAAATGATGAACATAGAATGGATTCCAGGAAATCTCCATTAGGCATATGATCTGTCCATTGGCGCTGACCCTGGAAGCCTGATAGAATAGCGTTGTGTCCCATTGCTTCTTCACCGAAACCCAGTTTCTTCAGCTTTGGATTCCCAACCATCATGTCGCGGGCAATTAGTGTCATTTTAACGACAATTTCCCACTCCTTGTCTTTAAGTTGTCGTGAATGAGGTTTACTGTTCAGATCCTTTCCCTCTTTGCAGTATTTCTTTGTCCATTCGAGAGCTTTTTTGTATTCAGTTTTATCATATATCTCCTGGTTAAGGCGACGTGTAAATTCGCTCATATCCACATACTCATTTCTCATTCCGAGATACTCCTGAAAGAAATCTTCCCTGACTATGGACCCTGCTATGCCCATAGATACAGAACCCATTGAGAGATAAGATTTTCCCTTCATGTATGAGACGGCAAGTCCCGCCTTAATGAATCGCAGGATCTTCTCCTTAACATCTTCAGGAATACCCTGGTCGCCGGCATCCTGAACATCATGACCATAAATACCGAAAGCAGGTAATCCTTTCATTGTATGTCCGGCAAGGGCAGCAGCCAGGTAAACTGCACCCGGACGCTCAGTACCGTTGAATCCCCAGATCGCTTTAGGTATTCCAGAACTCATATCGATAGTTTCACTGCCGTAACACCAGCACGGTGTAACAGTAAGGCTTACTCCCACACCCTGCTTTGCAAATTTTTCGGCACACCTGGCTGCTTCAGCAACACCACCAATGGTAGTATCGGAAATTATACATTCTACAGGCTTGCCATTGGGATATCTCAGGTTTGATGTTATCAGATTTGCAGCATTCTTAGCCATATTCATGGTCTGTTCTTCGAGAGTTTCCCTTACTCCGTTCATTCTTCCGTCAATAACAGGTCGAATTCCTACTTTCGGGAAATCACCTATAACTGTCTGGTAGTCTGGATTTACTTTGAATTCGGTATTAGCCATCTGATTATTATTAAAGAGTTTCTGTTTTATTGGAGGTCCAACAAATATATGTAATTCTGACTATTTATTATCATCCTCAGTTAGCCGTTTTCCTATAAAGCTTTGATCATAGCCAGACTGCAGGATCTCTTACAATATTATTGATTTAATTTTACACAGACGCCACAGTTCTTCGCTGATTTGGTAACTTTGCAGACTCATTAAATTGAAATGGAAAAGAGAAGACGGCTGCCATCATGGATGAAGATGCAGAGAGCAAGCGGGGAGAGCTATTCAACTGTCAGGAATCTTGTTGCAAAAAATCGTCTCCACACCATATGTACCAGTGGAAATTGTCCCAATATAGGAGAGTGCTGGAATGCCGGAACTGCAACATTTATGATACTTGGTGATATTTGTACAAGGGCATGTAAATTCTGTGCAACAGTAACAGGACGACCACTTCTGCCTGATAAAGGAGAACCCGACAGGCTTGCTGGAGCAGTCCGTTTGCTTAAACTTAAGCATTGTGTTATTACATCTGTCGATCGTGATGATCTGCCTGACGGAGGCTCAGGTCACTGGGCACTCACAATAAAGAGAGTTAAAGAGCTCAACCCGGGTTTGACAATCGAATGTCTGATCCCCGATTTTGACGGCAAGCCGGAGAATATTCAGAGAGTTATTGATGCTTCTCCTGACGTTGTTTCTCACAATATTGAAACAGTAAGAAGGCTGACTCCGCAGATAAGAACAAAAGCAAAATATGACAGAAGCCTCGGGGTTCTTAGCTATATTTCCGGACAGGGTAAGCGAGCAAAGTCGGGATTTATGCTTGGTCTTGGCGAGACAGAAGAGGAGGTACTGCAAACGATAAAGGATATTTTTGAAGCCGGGTGTAAAATCCTCACGATCGGGCAATATCTTCAACCTGCTTTTGGTTATATGGAGGTCGTTGAATATATAACACCTGAAAAATTTGAAGAATACAGGAGAGTTGCTTTAAAAACTGGATTCAGCTTTGTGGAGAGCAGCCCTCTGGTGCGCTCTTCTTTTCATGCAGAAAGGCATGTGAATGCTGAAGAAAATTGATTACTTTTAAGATTTTGTATAGAGCCAAAAATTGAAATATAATATTGAATATAAGGATATTGGTGTAAGAGATTATAAGGAAACCTGGGATTATCAGACAGAAATCTTTGATAAACTTGTCAGCTTCAAAAAGATCTCTGATAAGGTGGCATTAAAGGAAGATCAAAGACCGGCAGGGACACTTATTTTTGTTGAACATCCGCATGTATATACACTCGGTAAGAGCGGCTCTGAAAATAATCTGCTTGTTGATTCCATCCAGCTAAAAGCCAGTGATGCATCATTTTACAAAATTGACAGGGGTGGAGATATAACATACCATGGACCGGGCCAGATAGTAGGCTATCCGATTTTTGACCTTGATGCAATAAATATCGGTCTTAAAGAGTATATTTACAGACTTGAAGAGGCAATTATCCTGACAGTGGCAGAATATGGTCTGAAAGCCTCAAGACTTGAGGGGGGAACAGGTGTATGGCTTGATCCCGGAGTAAAGGGCAAGGCGAGAAAAATATGTGCTATCGGAGTGAGGGCAAGCAGGTATGTTACAATGCATGGATTTGCATTCAATGTCAATACCAGCCTTGATTATTTTAATTTTATAAATCCTTGCGGATTCACCGACAAAGGTGTCACATCGCTTGAAAAAGAGCTTGGCAGCGCCCAGGATTTTGAAAAGGCAAAGGGAATTGTTAAAAGCAAACTGGTAGATATTTTTGATCTGGATATAGTAAATAAATAGTGATGGAAAAGAGATGGGTGATTAAGGAAAGGGGTGATGCAGCAGTAGTAAAACAACTCTCTGCGGCTCTGGCCGTCTCCGATTCACTGGCAAACCTTATGGCCCAGCGTGGTATCACTTCAGCCGCTGAAGCTGACGCTTTCTTCAATCCCAGTCTTGACTATCTCCATGATCCTTTCCTCATGAAGGATATGAATATTGCTGTCGACAGGATCTCAACGGCAGTAAAAAAGAATGAAAAAATACTTGTTTATGGCGATTATGATGTTGACGGTACAACAGCAGTTGCTCTGATGTACTCATTCCTTAAAGACCAATATTCAAACGTAATATATTATATACCTGATAGATATAAAGAAGGATACGGCGTGTCATATCAGGGTCTTGACTATGCTCACCAGAATAACTGCAAGGTTATTATAACACTCGACTGTGGTATAAAAGCTGTTGAAAAGGTTAAATATGCCCGTACAAAAGGTCTTGATGTGATCATATGCGATCATCACTATCCTGGTGATGTAATCCCGAAAGCAGTTGCCGTACTTGATCCTAAGCAACCTGGATGCAACTATCCTTATAAGGAACTGTCGGGTTGCGGTGTTGGCTTCAAACTGATACAGGCATATTCACGGGTACATGGAATACCATTCAATGAGATCTTTCACTATCTCGACCTTGTTGCAGTAAGTATTGCTTCAGATATTGTTCCAATAACAGGAGAAAACAGGGTAATGGCCTATTTCGGATTGAAGCAGCTCAATGAGTCGCCACGCACAGGACTGAAGGAAATAATACGTGAGTCGGAAGTAAGTAAGGCATTATCGATTGAAGATGTTGTATTCAAGATAGGACCACGTATCAATGCTGCCGGCAGGATGGAAACAGGCAGTAAGGCCGTTGACCTGCTTGTATCTCTCGATTCTGTACTTGCAACAGGTATCAGCAAGGAGATCAACAATTTCAATATTGAAAGGCGGAATGTGGACCGTTCAATAACAACAGAGGCAATGAGGATGATTGCTGAGGATCAAAGAACAGTCAATTCAAGGACAACGGTTCTTTATAATCCAAACTGGAAGAAGGGAGTAATCGGCATTGTTGCTTCAAGACTCATTGAAACATATTACAGACCTACAGTGATCCTGACCGAATCTAATGGGTTTGCCACAGGATCGGCCCGGTCGGTTCAGGGATATGATCTGTACCAGGCTATTGAAGCTTGTAGTGATCTCCTTGAGAGTTTCGGAGGGCATATGTTTGCAGCAGGCCTTACCTTAAAAAAGGAGAACATCAAACCGTTTATGGAACGGTTTGAACATCACGTGAACAATACTATAACCGAGGATCAGCTTGTGCCAAGGATTTTTATCGATACCGAGCTTGCATTTTCTGAGATCAATGAGGAATATTTAAGGGTAATGAATCAATTTCAGCCTTTTGGTCCGGAAAATATGTCGCCAGTGTTTGTTTCACGTAATATTTTTGATACTGGATCAGCAAGAATGGTAGGATCAAGCGGTGAACATCTGAAACTTGAACTTTGCCAGGAATCAGCCGGATCAAAAAGTTTTTCAGCTATCGCTTTCAGCCAGGCAAACCATTTCGAGTATATTAAAGCCAACAAGCCC